>WJXG01000029.1_pt1 | contig 63086 bp, 93 predicted proteins | sample 9266541 | NCBI WGS metagenome assembly WJXG01 (sample SAMN12697363, study PRJNA563984) | aquatic metagenome | isolation source: water samples from a prawn hatchery tank treated with erythromycin plated on... | place: Australia | collected 2018-10-17 | reverse complement strand
AAAATTTGGGTCCGTAGCTCAGTTGGTTAGAGTACTACCTTGACATGGTAGGGGTCGGCGATTCGAGTTCGCCCGGACCCACCAAATTTTAGAAAAAGCCCACATCTTGGTGGGCTTTTTTGTGTCTATAACTTATTGATATTCAAGTGAAATTCCTTCTTTTTTCCTTTTTTATCCCCTTGTTATTACTCTGCGTTAGTACTGAGTAAAGTTCGAGGGGGTGGTAAAAGGGTGGTAAAAAGGTGGTAAAATACAGTAGTTTGTACAGCGCTTGAAATGGGCTATATTGCGACGCTTATGGCTGGTACTTCATGCCATTCTACGTCGTGACTATCAGTGTAAATCTGAGTGGTTCTATCACTGGCATGTGCCATGCGTTGGCGAGGGTTTACACCCATTTCATCGATGAGTTTTGCCGATAGCCTTCGGATTTCATGGAAAGTAGGGCGCTTAGCTTTTTCTACGTTAGAGTACAAACCGAGTTCGTCGCGTACTTTGGAAAATGTTTCGCTGATCATGCGACTGGTCACTTGGTAACGGTGGTCACATTGCTTAGCGATATTATTGTTTCTTGCAGGTTTACGATGCACTACGTAAGGGCAATGTAGCTTATCTGTTTTAGATAGCTCTACAACTTCTTTGATAGCGCTTGTCACCGGAATAGCAACATAAGACGTTTTAGCATTCTTAACCTTTGCTCGGTGTATGTACAAGGTACCAAATACAATTTCTCCGTTCTCTGGTTTTGGAGTATCAAACCAGACAATTCCACATGTATCCGGTTTTGGTTTTGGTATACGGTATTTTATTCTATGTAGTTCAGCTACTGCGTGAGTCGATTGAATCGATAACCCCATAGCTACTTTTAAAAATAGTGGGGCCTCTTTTTCAATTGCTTTGAATGCCTCTATATCTAAATCCAAGCGTTCTTTCTTATTATCCGAAGCATTTAGCCGTTTCGGTTTTTTGTTCAACATGAAGTTTTCACCAATTGCGGATTCATCTGCTAGATAGCTAAAGATCTTCTTTAATCGAGAAAGTTTCTTGTTATAAACCTCTTTGGATTTATCACCATAATATGTATTTAGAAAGTCGTTCATGGTTTCTAAGTTAATTGACTTGGAAAACTTGTCTCCTAAAAACTCATTAAGTCGAGCTATATCACTCGATACTTGTCTAAGGATTTCTGCTGACAGTTCTTCTTCGTTTTTAATTCTAACCATTACATGCTCAAGCCACTCATTCATCGGGCGGTTGAATTTGTCTTTTCTAGATCTAGGAGAAATTTGGAAGTGTTGTGCTGGTCTATGCTCGTCATTGTATGCGTTAGCTGCTGCAATAATATCATCTAAAGAAAACTCAGCCGGCATTAGCATTTTGGTACCATCGATAAGAGTAAAGCGATACCTTGTTTGGCCTTTTCGTTTTTCTACATACAAGTGTTTGGGAAGGCGCTCACGACCAGTCGTTCGCTTGCGAGCATTCATAGGTTAACTGCCTCCGTTCATCAACTTTAGAAGCTGTGCTGCTTTGGGTGTAGTAGTTAACTCTGAGTCATTCGCTGCGTCAGGTATGCAAATGAGCCAGCGGCCGGTAGGTGTTTTACGAGCCTGAAGGATTCCTTGTCTGATCCAATTTCGAATAGTTTGGCTGCAAAGAGCAGGATAATAATTGCGTTTGTATTGGGGAAGGGTCATTTCACGCATTTTAGAAGTCTCCGATTACCTAATCATTTGAACTTGTGTCAAAGTTCATTTCTTTGATTTCAATTTCGATGATTTTTGCTTCCAAGTCTGTAGCGCTACAACCACCATCCCATTTTAGGTCACAGTTATCACACCCTAAAATGTTGCATTTAGTGTTCACGACATTTATCAAACGTACATGTAGTTCTTCTTTGTATGAGTTACTCATAGCATTACCTCTGTTTTTTGCAGATTGACGAGCGACGGTAATAGCGTCTCGATGAGACTGGTTGTTTATATTTAGCTCATGCAATGCAATAGGTTTCTTATTTTATAGTAGTGAGAAATTTCATTGCTTCAAGATGCAGCCCTATAGAGACAACGAGTGTACCCGTAGGCTTAGTCGATATCGTGTGTCGGCTCGAACCACGCCTCGCTACTTGTGGTGAAGAAGGGCTCACTGGTGGGTAGATTGAATAGCCCCGTTGTTTTAAGTAGTGAAAAAATGCCTCAGCTAAGTGAGGCTCAATTTGTAGGGTGAATATGCTCATTTTTACTTTCTCAGTACGACTTGCTGAGGCTGAGATTCATACCAAGCAAAATCTAGCTCTTCACCATCATCTAGCGCTTTTCTTATTGCGTCCTCATCAGGGACAAAACGAACTTCGCGTATTAGATATTTCTCAGGAAGGTGAGCTTCCTCATATCGAAGTTTGGCTGGATTGTTTTTGATGTAAAAAGTACCGTATGCACCTTTCATTTTTTCGATATTTAACATTTGGAATAAATTCAGAAGCGGGTAGGTCATTCGACTGCGTTCGTCTTTTAAAGACTTGGCGCGGTCACCGTATGGTTTTGCTTGCTCGGCATATACTTTTTTCTCCGCATCTGCCAGCTTCGCTGCTGTTTCTAACTTATCCATGTATCGGCGGTAGGCCATGAGCTTGTCATCAATAGAACACTCGATACCTGCCAAGTTATCCGCAATGGTCTGCTCGTCCCATTCTTCTTGTTTGGCCAGCTCCAACAGGTCAAAGATCTGCTGGTTAATATTGTTCATGCTTTCTGTCTTATCAGCCATTTGCCTGATCCTTATCTTTAATGTCAGCGTTGAAGTCTTTTATTGCCGATTCTGCTTGCTCCGCGATTCGAGATAGCGCTTTGTCTTTCTTGGCTTTGCTTGCCTTGTCGTGGGTAGGGATTGCATCCAGAGCTGTTTCAGCTAGCTTTTGAAGTTGCTTGATTTCTGCCAGAGAAGGAGCAGTAGAGAACTTGTCAGTGTATGACTTAGCCTTATCTAGCGCCTGTTGTGTTGCTTTCGCATCAAACTCAAGCTGTTTAAGCGCATTGTCGGTTGTCTTCGTCATTTGCGAACGGTTGATGATGTTTTCATCGTCGTATTCACCCATGTATACGTCACCACAAATGCCTAACATTGAAAGCGCTTTACCTGTCGCGTCGGTAAGTGATTTTTTACGGCACTCTCCGTTTTTGATCATGCGACTGTAATTGTGTGACCAATAGAAACGCTCAGTCTCACCAAAAGCTGTTAATGTGCATCGATCGCCACTGTTGGGATGGATGTACCAAAGCTCGACTTCCATGTTGTGGACAGACTCATTCACTCCGGTATACGTACCGTTAGCGAAAATTGGCAAACCGTCCTCAGTCCACTCCCGCTTAACATCGACACCCCAGCCTTTACCACGAGGACCAAATATTTCGGTTGCTTTCATTTGGCGGTATTGAGCATTGATGGATAATCGACCTGTCGATGGGTCTTGCTTGGTGAAATTCAAATCGGTTTTAAATGATTGATTCCAAATACCCATATTTGAATTACTTTCGTCTAAATCGACATCTGGAATTTCAGGATCGTTAGCTGGCTCTTGCTCTACAATATTTTGAGGAACGTCAGTGCTACTAATGTTGCTATCAGAATCGGCAAGATGCTCATCATTAGCAGATTCGGGTAAAGGTGCGTTTTTGGTAACCTTAGGCTTTCCATTACCATCGGTTGGTTCTTTTTTGCCTTGTTCTAGTAACTTTTGGGCTTCTTTTTGTTCATTATTGCCACTTGAAAGTTCATTATTACCAACGGCTTTGGGTTGGCTGGTAAACTTCATTACTAGGTTAACCGACTCAGTTGAATGCCAAATTATCACTGGATTTTTAAGCTGTTTGATGTAATCAGCTAAAGCGTTAATGTCGGTGTATTTGGTAATGATTTTTAATAAGTGGGTATAGGCACGTTCAGGTGTTACTGCGTGGCTTTCATGTGCCAAGCGTTCAGCTATGGCGAGCAAGAGAGATGGATACTCTACTTCTGATATCAGAGTGTTGGATGCTGGCTCCATACTTTCAATAAGTTCGATATTTTCTCGAAAGACAGCGCGAAGAGTTCGGATGTTTAGAAATGATTTTGATACCTCGTTTGCATCATCAAAATCAATGTTGCGTATGTTTTCTAGTGTTTTGTCTTTAACGAACGTTAAGTATTTTCCGTTATGTTCCCGTTCTCCGTTGTGCCAATTAATGAGTTCATCTACTACAGTAGCAAGCTTCTCTCCTGCCTCTTCATACTGCTCTGTTGTTAGATATGGACTACCATCACTAATGCGAGAAAATATTTCAGCAATAAAGCATTCATACTCATTTTCTAAATTATGTGCTGGTTTGTGTTGAATGTTATTTTTAGTAACCGTACATCTGGCCACTAGATACTCAGCCTCACTTTCATTAAATAAAACCCCACATCTTTCCAATCCGTTAATTGTCTCCACTAGTTTTTCGATGTCGGTTTGAGCTGTGATGTGAGGTTGTAGTGCATCCATAGCGAGTTTTACTTCGCCCTCTGTCATTCTTGCTGTAGGGCGAAGAGCTAGGCGTCCACGTACTGCATTTTCTATTGGTGAACATTCGTTAGGCGGTAAGTCTTCGCCATCCATCACCTCAATGCAATTTTCTTCGAACTCCTGAATGTATGGAGATTTCATAAAAATCTTAGCTAGACTCAATGAGCTATCGTACTTGTACAGAGCGTCAATAATTGCCTGACCAGCCATCTTGATCGCTTCTTTTCGGGTGGTAGCAAACTCACAGCCAAAGTCGTTAGCGTCACCGAATGCACGTTCTGCTTTCTGATTGCCTTCGACAGCATATTGCCATCCCTCGTCACCACAATCTCGGATTGCAATAACGACGTGTAATTCATCGGTTACAGGGAGAGCGGCTTTCCAGCATTTAGGTTCAATGATGGATTCATTGGCTGCTGGCTTGTCGATAACATCTTCAATATGTTTCATCGACTCTTTCGTTTTCTCGGTTAGTACGGCAGGAAGGTAAGGTTTCAAGCTCTCGGTGAAAGCTTCTAAATCGTATAGAACACCAATCGTTACCATTGAGTTCACATGCTCAATTGCTTGATTTGGGGATTTATCTAAAGGCCAGATATCCGCAAAATGACCTTCAACAACTTCTAAATAATCGCTGTGGGCTTCTAATGCGTTCTTTGCGTCTGGGTGCTGTGATAGTGCTGTTATAAACAGTTCACTGGGTTCTTGAAATGCATGATAAAAATCATGTTTCATCGTTGCGGAGACAAAGGTTTTTTGGTCTTCTGGGCCAAACTCATCTTGGTAATCTAGGAATTTTTCAAGGCGTTCCACCGCTTTATCAATCGCGTCGTCACGTTTTTCTTCGGTTCGGTCTAAGTTCATTTTTTCGTGCTTATCGAAGTCACCAAACTTAAATCGGAATCCGTAAGCATATTGGCTATGGCCAACTCTCAGAATGAAGACCTTAGCAGCTTTCATACTGTCGGTTTCGCTACTGTAAATGAAAGAGGAATCTTCAACTTGAGGATCTTTTGTGTCGTAGTATCCATCTTGGCCTAGGGTAGGGTACGGGGTATCCGGAACATTTATTTGTTGTTCATCTAAGTGAATGAACTCGCCGTCGTCAAACCCCTTGGCTTCTAATTCTATAATTGCTGTGTTGTAATCTTCTTCTGATATTTTTTCGGCCTTAACGCCTTTGAAGAAATCACAGTATCCGGAATTTTCATTTTCGGTGCATAGTGGGTGAGTTGCTTCAACCTTGCAAACAGCTTCCGATTTGGCTAGTTCTTGGGTTGCGGCTTTAATGTAGTGAATTACAGGTTCCAAATCGCCAGATTCTTTTACCGCTTTGTGCGATACCTTTTTATTACAGGTTAATTTGAAATACTTATCAGCCATTTTAAGGTGTCCTTATACAGCTAAGCTGCCTTGAATTTTGAGGGAAGATGCAGTTTCAAAATTTTCTTCAACCGAGTCAGGACTACGGAAACCATGCTTCCGGCAGTAATCGGTCATAATTTTTCGATCGTGCGGTAGTTTTTTTACCGAGAGCCAGAACTGCTCAACGGATTCTTGGGAAGGTCTGTCCACAGTCAATTCCTCAGTAGAGACATTAAACAGAGCACGCATAAGCCAGAGCTGGCTAGGTGGGAGAGAGGTTGCAATGGGTGCGCTCTTTAATACCTCTAAAGAAAGTCTTGTGCTTGTTGGGACGTGTGTGTACTAGGGTAAATTGCGGTACCGGATAAAAATTAATACACAGATCTTAAAGACCGGTCCGATACCGCAATTTTGAAATGCCCCTAACGCGATTTATCAAGGCTCAGTCGGTTGTCACTATCAAAATCGACCGACCGTTAAGAGCATTTCAAAATGGCTCTCATAAGAAAGCCAAAGCCCGTTACTACTAGAGCACCTATGGGATAGGTCTAGTCACCTCACTATGTCGGGTGACCGTAGATTTACTTTCGTTACTCATCTATCAGCCCTTTGCTGATAGGTGCTCTCAAACGTTTTGTACCACCTAGTGGTCTCGCTCATCCGTTTAAGTGTTTCACGCCATCGAAAGCGGGGCGTATCAGTTTATTTTGGGTTTCCAACAGTTTTAAAGAGCCTCAAAGCATCGCCTTGGTATAATCAATATTCCATAATGGCATTCAAATGTAAATGCCAAAATGGAATTATTCTTGATGGTAGGATGAATTCTGAAATATGGGGGGCAGATTTTAGACAATAAAAAACCGCCACTAGGGCGGTTATCATCAAATTGGTGGGGGGATTACTCTGTGTAGATTCTATGCTCAGGTAAGTTTGACGTTAATCTTAGCATCAACCACTACACCTACAATCTTACAGTTACCATTAATTGGCAGTTTGGGGAATGATGGGTTTAACGGACTGAGAAACTTCTGTCCAGCGTCAATGATGAGTTGTTTGAATGTGGCTTCGTTAACATCATCAAGCTTGGCAACAACCAGTGACTTATTAACCGCTTCAACCTCAGGATCGACTAGAACGCGAACACCCGTAGGGAAACTAAGTGGTGAACCGGGCGGTGCGGTCATCGAATCGCCTTCAACTGTTAGCCAAAATGAACTTGAACTCGCTTTCTCAGTTGTTGCCAGCATTTGTGCGTCTTTAACGTTATACGGCTCGCAAGCTTCTCTCCATTGTCCCGCTTGCACCGAACTGATTAAAGGGAATAGTCCTTTGGTTTCAGGTTGGTCATCTATTGATTTTACATTAGCAAAACCATCAGGTGTAACAGAGCCGTCAGAAAGCAAAGTCATTTGACTAAGTCCGACGTGCTTCATCATTTCGGCAATCGTATCAAGGCTTGGTTCTCGCTTCTCGTTTAAGTAGCGAGCAATAGTTCCCTGAGCCACTCCCATTAATTCAGCAAGATCTGATTGGGTTATGCCTGAGGTCTTCATCCTGGATTTAACCAGCTCATTCCAATTTGTTTTCATTCGCTAATTATGCCACTGCGGTATTTTTTAAAAACAACCGTTATGGAATATATCGATTGCATGTGGAATTCCAAATTGGTATAAATGTTCTCATGTGACGGAGGACATATGAACCGAATTAAAGATTACCGTACCAATTTAGGAATAACTCAGCAGCAACTTGCTGATGAGCTAGGTGTTTATCAAGCAACAGTTAATCGATATGAAAAAGGGCGTAGCCCGAATCTAAAAACATGCTGGCAGATAATTAATGCTCTCTGCTCTTTGGGTGCTAAATGCAAGTTCCAAGATGTATTTCCAGATAATACAGCACCAAAGAAAACTGCATAACTACAAGGAGTTATTGATTATGTTAGTGAAATTTGACTCGAAAAAAGAAGTGGTCAAAGAAATCATCAAGAAGACCAAGGGAGGTCGAGGTGCTTTAGCTGGCGCAATTGGTATGTCTGAAACCACCTTCAACAACAAGCTCTATGAACGAAACGGTTGCCGTTTTTTCGATGATGAAGATCTAGAAGCAATGGAAATCCACGCTGGTACCTACTTTCTGGCTCAATATCGCGCAGGCCAACGCGGTGGTTTGTTTGTTCCTATGGCGGAACTCGAACTTGACGCGGAAGAGCTTAGCGAAATCCAGATCAAAGAGATGGCTGCACTTGGTGAAGCGAATGTCGAGATTTGCCGAGCACTCGCAGATGACCAAATGATCGACAACAAAGAAGCGAAAGCTATTAAATCAGCTGCTATTGAAGCAGCTGCACGAGTTATCGCGAGCAAGTTAGCTGCAATTCGAGTTTATGGGATGGACAAATGAAAAAAGGCGTAATTGATAAATCATTAATTCCCGTTTCTGAAATCGTAACAATCACTGCTCCAGTTCAAGTCGTCATCAGAGATGGAGAGTTTACGGTTAAAGAGTTAGTCGTGGCAGGAAAGACCGTTGATTGTTATCAGGGGCTTACGAATATATTGCTGGAAAAGCAGCGCGAGTTTGATCGCCATAAAAGTCAAACGCTTAATGATTGGTGAGAGGGTTGTTGGTTTTACCTCTAGACGTATAAGAAAAGCGCAGCGTTGCGCTGGAAGTCAAGAATATGAGTAGACGAGCTACAGATTGGGCGTGGCGACAAGATATTAAGGCCACGATGAAGTTAATTCTTCTATCTCTTGCCGATCGAGCTGATGAGTATCACAGAGCATATCCGAGTGCGGAGCGTATAGAGCTCGATACTCGCTTAAACATCAAAACAATTCGTTCGAACTTAAAGGCAATGCAAGAGCTTGGGATCATTCGAGATTCTGGGAAAAGAAAGGGGTCAACGAATCAGGTTGTTGTATGGGAATTGTTAGGCATAGAAGACGATGTGAAGCATCAAGTCCCAAAATCATCAAGAACCACGAGCCCTGAAGAGAAGGTACCCGAAAATGGACACCTTCCGAAGGTATCCAAAATTGGACTTGAAAGGTACCCAAAAACGGATTTGAAAGGTACCCAAAATTGGGTAACAGAACCAGTCATAGAACCAACCATTGATCCTTTAAAAGATCTTGTTCCAAGCAATGATGAATTGCTTGAAACCAGAAAACCTGAATCTGAATTTGAATTTCCAACGAATCGTCGTGGTGAGATTTATTCCGTGTACATGGAGGACATATTCGAGTTCAGAAAGCTGTATCCGTCTGTAGATGTTTATCAGGAATTTCGAAACATGCTTGGTTGGTTGAAATCTAATCCCACCAGACGCAAGACCAAAAGTGGAATCCCTAGATTTATCAATTCTTGGTTAGCCAAAGAGCAGAACAAGGGACGATGCAATAAAAACCTAGAGTCACCAGTTCAGCTTGACTGTACAGCCCAAATTGAGAACGAGATACGTCTAGCTGAATCTAAAGTAGCAGGTTTGCAGCAGAACATTATGCAGCATCAACAATGGAACATTCCTGGTGGCGATAAAGCTATTGTCAGTTTCCAAGCGGATATTGAAAAGTTAAAGAAATTCATCCAGCAACAACGACAAATCCGAGAGCGATTGCAGGGGGAGATATGATCTACTACCTACCGAAGTTTTGGTATGCCGGTTCTAAAAAGTGGGGCATTCCATCTGATCTGCCGTTTATCGAGGGTAAGTTGCAACGCCTGAATATGGCAAATCAAAAAGTTGCTAGTGAACAATATGAGGATATCTACAAGCACTTTCACAATTGTGGAGAGTGGCGCAAAGCGCGTGAGTTAGCGAATCAGATGTTAAACGACATAGCGAATGATTATGGCATTACTCTCAAAGATTATGAGCAGATGATCGCGGCTAACGATGATGACTCTGAGAACACTCAATTTCGTATCGACTTGATGATAGAGAAAGCCAAAAAGGCGCAAAAGTTGGCGAAACCAAGAATTCACTTTAAGGAGTTGAAACGTGCGTAGTTGTTCAACAGTGAAGGCGAAAAAAGAAACAACAGAGATCATCGGTGCAATTGGTTCTGGTGGTTATATTCAGTACGCAACACCTGAAATGCGCGAAAAGGCTGCTACGATGCGTGGACGCGTTGTGGCTATTAAGCCTAAGTCTAAAGCGAAGGCCCGTGTTTTGGATCACCACCGTAAATTTTTTGCGTTGATACACCTAGGATTCGAGTATTGGTCTCCCGACGTAAGCCTAATCAGCGAACCAGAGTATTACATAGCACATGAAACTGCGAAGCAATTCTGTCAGTTGGCTGGACGAGAAGACATGTATGAAACACATGGTATTGAGATTGCCAACATCGTCTTATCGAAAATAAAAAAACAGCGAGAAAGCCATTGCGACCCAGAGGCTTACAAGTGTATTGAGAACTACCGATACCAAGTGATGATCGAAGCTGGTTATTTTGATTTAGAAATGCTCCCCAATGGCGGAACAGTAAAGCGCCCCTGGTCTATCGCTTTTGAGAACGCAGACCAAGAACAATTCGAAAAAATTTACAAAGGTTGTTTTAACGTTATCTGGAACCAATCACTTTTCCAAGTATTTAACGACGAGCAAGAGATGCAAAACGCCGTATATCGCTTTATGGAGTTCGCATGATACGTCTGTTATTTGTCTTATTTACGGTGGTTAGTGCGATAGCAGTGGTATCGTCAGCATTCTTGCAATTCTGCTTTCTCTTTGCTGGGCATGGCTTCCATTTCGATAGTTTGTTTCTCATCTACCTAACGGCTCTTTTTACTGGATTTATGGGGTTATGGCTGACAAATGAAAATTAAGAGATACGGGTATCGAGTTCAAAAAGCTCAAGAACAATTTAACCGTTTTATCGTGTTACGCGATAGCGGCAAACCGTGTGCTAGCTGTGGACGCTACTTGCCTCTGTGTTGCGGCCACTTTCGTTCTGTAGGCGCAGCCCCTGAACTTAGATTCAATGAAGACAACGCCCATGGCCAGTGCTACGAATGCAACGGGAACAAATCAGGGAATGCGAAAGAGTACCGACGTGGACTTATCGAACGTATCGGACTATCTCGCTTAGAAACGTTAGAAAGTTATCACTCTCCGCAGAACTGGGCGGTGTATGACCTATACAACATAGAGAAAGCCTATAAGGCCAAAGCTGACGTGATGGGTACTAATTATGAGTATTTCTATGAGTCAGCTTAGTTCACATAAACATACGATTGAAGTAATGGTATCAATATGAAAGATCAAGATTTAGAACGTACACGCGTACTGTTAAGAGGGTGGGGGAACTGGTCACACAATAATACGGGTTGTCATTGGTATACACAGATGTATGGGTTATCGAATATCCTGCCTGTGGCTTCAGACTTAAGATATAAGCTATGTGATGATGATGCTCTGGTCATTGATAAGTTGGTTGCTTGTATGATAAATGAGGAAAATCCAAGGCCAATGACATTTTTTGTTCTTCACTATGTCTATGGACTTAACAAAAGTGAGATTGCTAGAAGGGCGACAAGAGAAGACAAAAAGCAATGCACGGAAGGCAAGGTGCGCTCACTGTTACTTTTAATGGAATCAATGGTTTGTGGAATGCTGATTCAGCGTGAACAAATGGGATTTAGACTGGAGCATGATAAATAGTACTGTTACAAAGTAGAAAGCCTCTTGGTTTGAGAGGTGTTTTTGATGATTCACGAAATTTTGAATGCTTCAACCTAGCCTGACAGGCAGATCAAACTCATTTATGCTCCAAAACCATTTGGAGTAAATAATCACGCATATTTTGTTAATGTGAACTTGCACTACCTATTAATGAGGTATAACTTACACCATCAAATTTTAAGCTGTATTTGCATGCAATTTCGTATAGAATGCGGCGATTTTTATTACAGAATTTTTACAGGTATGGGTAAATTTAAGTTGTTTAATAATAGCGCTAAAGGCCTACATTGTGGTCTATACAATATAGATGCGGTCGAGTGGCTTAAAAGCATTGACGACGCTTCAATAGATTTACTCATTACTGATCCTCCATATGAGTCCTTGGAGAAACATAGAAAGGTCGGTACAACTACACGCCTTAAAAACAGTAAAGCATCTAGTAATCAATGGTTTGAAATATTCCCGAATGAAAGATTTGAAGAGCTACTTACAGAGGTTTATAGAGTTCTAAAAAAGAACTCTCATTTCTATCTGTTTTGTGATCAGGAAACCGCTTTTATAGTAAAACCAATTGCTGAATCTGTCGGGTTTAAATTTTGGAAACCGGTAATTTGGGACAAAGTTCGCATTGGTATGGGTTATCATTATAGAGCAAGATATGAGTTCATATTGTTTTTCGAAAAGGGCAAACGAAAGCTAAACGATTTGGGCGTTCCGGACATCCTTTCGGTTCCCCGGATTCATAGAGGTTATCCTACAGAAAAACCCGTTGAATTAATGGATATTTTAATAAAACAAAGCTCGACAGAAGGCGAACTTGTTTGTGACCCATTTATGGGAGCTGGCGCTGTAGGTGTTTCAGCGTTGAGTCATGACCGCAAATTTTGGGGTAATGATCTATCAGAGGAAGCGATTTCTATCACACAAACACGTATTAGGCCGTTGATTAACAAATAGAACCTAATTAATATGCAACAATGTTTTTTTACAACCTGTGCATATGTATGAGTGATTACCCAGATTACTATCCCGATGATATGCCTCCAGAAGATGCGAGCGCTGCATCTGGAACAGCTTTCCGATTGGTGAATAGTAATCCACCTGTAAAAACCTGTTTTAGTTCTACACTTGAAGAAAACCCTGGAAGAAAAGCGAAAAAGCCAACTGATAGAGAAATGCTTTATGGCTCATCGTTATTCACTCAGAAAAGAGAAGCGCTCAAAAAGAAGAAGTTGTTCAAACCTCTTCGACAAAAGCTATTGTCAACGGGCACGCTTATTGAAGACGACGGTGTGATGAAAAAGACCGGAGGCCCCCACCATATAACTGTATGGTTTAAAACGGACTCTGAACCACACGCGCGATTTGAATGTATAGAAGAATGATGTAATGTACCCTTTAGTCCAAGAGAAAAGCTTAGGCACTATAGAGATAAATAAGGTCTACGAAGAATACGATGGGCCTAAACTATTTAGTGTAGTGAATGCCCTCGGCCTCTATTTCTTAGTTTATTGGATAGATGAACTAGAAGATGGGGACGTATGGCTTTACCTTCCTATGTCTGCCAAACGATTAGAATCTCTCGAAACAGGTTCTCGCCTTTTGAGAGATGCTTTTCTTTACCCTGAAGAAAATTCAATTTTCAAAATCTTTACTTCATTCGATGGTGATAACCATAAAATTGAAATCTTAGCTGCAGAAGATATCCCAGAAGAAGATCTTCCGCCATGCGACTTCAGAATAGAAGACGTCGAATCGGAAGAAGTCGAAAAACCAACCCTATCTGTAAATCACGAAATTCACATTTCTCGCCCTAGTCGTCGAGGAACTATACAACTAAATAGCATTTCTAAAGTGCTAGATGGTTGGTCATCGCTATACGGTGAGTTTGTTCGCACTATTAACCTAAAAGATAGATTAATTCCGGTGGATGCAAGACCAGGCTCTTTTACTTTACGCCTAGAATCTAACCACTATGACCAAGTTGCACCAGTGATCGATGATTTCTTTGATGTGATGGCTAGCTCCGACGATATACATCTCACCTTCATTGAAAAAGGGATAGATGTCGAAGTAGTTAAAGGTTTTCTGTCTCTGATCGTAGACTCTTCTTATGATTTTAAGGTAACTCCTTTAGGTGAATTTGGAAGTCAGCATTTTCTCTCGAAAGTAAATGCTGAACGTATATTAAACGAAATAAAAACTTCTGAGTTAACCTATTTATCAAGCTTAAAAGTGCCTCAAGCTGATGATCTTTACCGAGTATTTTCAGTAGTAGACGCCAAGGCTTGCTTTGAAGATGTAAATGAATATACCTTGAAAATTACTCCAAGGCAGGTGGCTTACTACTTGCATGCAGCCAGAACGTTGGGATACCTCAATCAATCAAATCAGCCAACTTCCGCAGCTATGCAGTTCAACATGCTATCTCTTGAGGAAAAGCGACAGTCAGCAGCTATGAGGTTCCAAAGTAGTGATTGCGGTTGGGCTTGGATAAAGTGGTCTTCCGGTAAAACTTTACTAGATGTTGAGGATGATAGCGGTTACCAATTCTTGCTCGACTGTGTACCTTCACTCAACTCAAACACAGCAAAAAGAAGGTCCAAAACTTTAAACTGTTGGTTAAGGATATTCAAAGCAGTACTACGTTAATGAAGAGCCCCAATTGGGGCTCTTTTCACTTTATTGATGCTATCCTTACCACTTTAAAAACAAAGTTTAGTAGCCTCTTCAAATGAAGGCCGCCTCCTAAATTACAAAAAGTATAGTTTTGCTCCTTGCAAGAAGCACCATGATTCATTCACTTAAAGCCGAAAGAATTTATGAGTTCGTCAATTGCTAATTTAGTGAAGTCTGTAAAATGGTTTTGTCCAAACTTTTTTGCTTGAACAATTGTCATTTTCCTCCGACAGAAAGGCTCCCTATACACAAACGCTATCTAGTTTGCACACTGCCAGCTCCGTAACCTGACTAAAACTACGGAGGGCATGGGTGCATCGAAATGTACACGCAGTAAGATATTTAACATTTAGCCTTCTTAAAAATCACACTTACCCTTGAGTGTCGTATACGCATCTTCTATTCCTCTGAGTGAGAAGTAGATCTGTTCGTCACCATCTAACACTCTTACTTCTACCAATTTTCCTAATAACATTTCTCGAATCAGCAAAGTCGCTGAATCACTTGAGTAAAACATATCGTCATACCTGTTTGACCAACCTTTAACTGACGAAGTTTTACCTCTATCTACTGAAACCTCTATGTTTGTATCTCCATCCCAGTCATAAAGGCTGGAATGCTTGACTCCAACAAAATTGAATGTTTTATGGTCAGAGCCTCGACCACATCCAATATGGAATTGAGAGCGATCAGTTTCAGTGAAATGCGTTCTTAGGTACTGACCGTTCGAATAGCTTTTTTCTGTAAAACCAACAAAGTCCGCTAAGCTCTGTAAAGGTATCAGCAAAGAAAGTATGGCGAGTGTCTTATTCATTTAGAGTTTTTCCCTTTCATTTTATGAGTTTGGTTTTTTATTATTGTTATATGTTTAGCACATTTAACTAGCTTTTTGAGTATTTAGGTTTAGTGTGGCTAGGTGCTTAATTTAAACTTGTAGAGCAATCAGGGTTAGCTTTAAATGATGAAGGGGCTACTCAGCAGGCTGCCAATTTTTCCGGTCCCGACAGCTGCCATACCAAGAAAGCATGCCATCTTCTCGATCACGAATAACTCGACCTTGTTGATTTTAAGTTGCAAGACTTCGGCTGGCTATAATCAAGCCAGCACTATGCGGTGTATAATTCCTACCATGCCTTTCGGGCTGTTGAACTGGGCGCGGGATTCTGCCACCTGCCGGACTACTTTGTTAAAAGGCTTAACAGTTGAGTAACTCGGGTAGGAGCCTACATACAGGAGTATGAGAGTAATTTGATGATAACAAAAGTCTTGTCAGGCAAATGGATTAAGCTGGCCTCAAGGTTGCCATGTTAAATTAACCAAGCTTATCTTTTCTTTTATAACACACTAGATGAGCCATCAGTGAGCAACGTCAGTCTTCGATGTTATCAGACCAGCCTTCATCAAGCATTAATCGACTCAGCACTTTGCCCATTAAATCTTTAATCTCTATTCTTTTTATGCCTTGTGGCGCATGATGTTCTGCCGAACGTTTGGCATTTGTTAAACTTTTCATGAAGATAGCCTCACTTTCCACTACTTCGTATTTATCGTTGAAGTAAGTGACCTGGTAGGCCGGCATAGTATTATTCCTTTTGTTGGGGGCGTGAAGATATGCTGATTTTCAATATAGCACTGTCATGCTCTGGCGTTCTAGCTTGCTTAGCCTTTTGCGCTAAACTGATGATTTAAGTCTCGACATAAAAGTGCCACAAAAACTTCAGTTGAACGGAAAAGGACCTTCGTGTTCCAAAACGAACGATAGTTCTACATCTAAAACACGCTCAGCAGTTCTTCTTCAAATCGAAGTCCACGCAACTCGTGGTGGTCACATAAGCGTTTAAAAGATTCAGTAGCATACAGTCTTTGGCAACCTTCAAGTCGTGATTTAAACAGGTATCGCGTCTCGATGTCAGAATCTTCAAAATAAAGTGTTTCGTAACCATCTTCGATTCCATCAAGATACTTCTTCACGCAAACAGATTCGTCTTCTTGGCCAAAAGATAGGCAGTTAAAGATATAAACTTGTTCTTCACCGACAGTTACCAATAGAAACTCACCTTCATTTTCCAAGCTTGGCTTTAATATTTCGTAAGCATGGTGGGATAGTACAAGGTAAGTCATTGACCATAACGACACATCAGGGATGTCAGTGTTAGTTCCTAAAACGTCATCGAATGAAGCGGATACATTTTTCCAGATATCTACCAATGACGTGTTTTGGGAGCGTTGACGGTGTATCGTCATTAGATGTTGTTTACCTATGGCTCCGAAGAGTTCCGTTGGGCCTAATTGCAAAGCCTTGTAATCATGCGGCATCTCTTTCAATTGGTAGACGTTCATTATTCACCATTCCAATTCGGGTTTTTGTTAGAAATCATACCTTCGGGGTAAGTAGAAGTTTTCAATTTAATTTTGATATTACGAAGACGATTAAGGAATACATCTTTTTTAAGAGAGTCATTACTCAAATGTGTCACTATCCATGTCTCATAGTTATAACGATGAATTTTCTTATGTGCTTCAGCATCTGGAGAGCTCCAATGTCCTTTGTCTTTTACATTTCGAGGCAACCAAACACCATTGGATGGGTCGTTGATTCCAAGACCAAACGTATGAAGGTTGAGTCTTGCCAGCATCATTTCCATTTTTCTAAACTGCCCAGCCCCCATAATAATATGATGAGGATCATGTCGTTTGGTTGGCTTGATTTCACCGATACTGGTTAGGTTTCTAGCCAAAACACGGGTTGGGTGGTGAGGTTCATCCATTAAATCGTCTGGCGAAGTAGCTGCGCTTCGCTCTTGATATTCTGTAAGTTGTTTTTGTAATGATACCTGTGCGCTTAAGCTACGTCTCAAAGTTTTGAGGTGTTTCAAATCTTCTTGAGATGCTTTTAAAGATTTAGGGTCGCTCTCATCCAAACTTTGATTATAAAGTTTAATAGCTGAAACCTCATATCGGTGTACAGCTAGTTCAAGTGCCGTCGGATTTTTGGGACGTAGTGGTACAGAAAGTGGTTTGCCTCTAGGTTGCACAACATAATCTCCATTTACGATAGTGCGCTTACCATATGCACAACTAAATTATGCATCAATGCGAATTTACCGATATTTAAATTACCTCTCAAAATTACCTTTGTTTGTTTATAACTCTATTGATGAGAGCTAGTTAGTACTGTGTTAAGTGAGCCAAATAAAGGATGAATGAGACAGATGCCTGCTTATTGACAAACTTAATTGAAAAGTTTGAAAAAGGGATTACATTTTATATGACTGTATATGAGTATTAAGTTTTTAATCGTAATTCTATCAATAGTTTGTGAGGGTTCTATGTCAGGAAAATTTGAAATTTATAAAGATAGCGCGGGTGAGTTTCGTTTTCGTTTAAAAGCAGCTAATGGACAGAACATTTTGGCTAGTGAAGGTTATACAGCAAAAGCAAACTGTGAAAACGGGATTGATTCAGTAAAAACCAACTCTCCTTACGACTTTCAATATGAAAGGAAAGAGACCTCTGCTGGTAAATACATGTTTAACCTAAAGGCAATGAATCACCAAGTGATAGGGACAAGCCAATCTTATGAAAGCTCTGCATCTAGAGATAAAGGCATTGAGTCGGTAAAAACCAACGCGCCTAATGCTCCAATCGAAGATCTAACATAATAGCGCTAGACAACCTTATCGGTGGTTAATAGCAACTACCGATAAGGTTAGAATGAATGCTAATGAAAAGAGTGACGTATGTTATTTAAGGTTCGTCATCTTACATTGTATTTTTTAAGAGATTCAGATAACTGCTTGTCTAATAAGTTTCTTTCTTTCCGCTCTTTTTCTTTTTCGTTTTTTTGAATATGTTTCGATACTCTATTTACACAGTTTTCATGGCTGTTTTCTCCTGTTAGTGAGGAATCACTACGTAATTCGCAGGCAAGATCTGCACATCCAGACATTAGGGAGAATGAAGTTATTATAAAAATGTTTGAACTTCTTATTTTGTACATGTTACATTCCAAAGTTAAAGGTTAATTGAATAGAATTACATAGTTTCCATAACTTCCTTTAATAGAGCTTTTTCCATCCTCATTTTTAAGGTTCATTATTTTCATTGATTTTATGATATCTTGCTCTTTATACCGAATAGTAACTGGACATAAAACATTACTTTTTACAAACCATTTTAAGTATACTTTATCGTCAGTGAATGAAACCTCACCTTTTAGATAGTTACAACCAAGATAACCATTTACTTTATTGTTATTTATTCTAATCCAAACATCTTTTAATTGAGTGGCCTTGTTATTTAAAACAACTCCTTCAAAACTCTTGGATGGAGAAGCCAAACAGAACGAAGAGAATGGTATGATTACTAGGTACAAGAATAGGCTTTTTTTAATCATAAAACGGCTTTAAGTTTCTTTAAAGTGAGTGTAAGACAGCAAAGGAAACTCTAAGTTCAAAATATAATCTTATCATAGTATTAGGTCTATTACTTTTTTGTTAAAATTATCCTTTTATTCACTTCGGATTTATATGATATTATATGTTTTCTTTCTTGATTTAAATTGAATTGTGAAGCTAGGAACAAGACAAGTAAAACTACAAGTAATTTGCTCATGATAATATTATTAAAATAATAGACGTAATAAAAAAGACAATCCATCGAGTTGCTTTTTTATTATTCTTCACTGTAGGATGTGGAGATTGAGATAAGTTGTTGTCTTTTATTAAATCCTTTGCATTTAGTGTGTGATATGTATAGCTTAATGGACACATGTTATAACCTCTATTACTATTTTTAATATTCATTATCCTCTGTTTTCTGGGAAAAAAAACTGTCATGAAAAAAGAAAAAAGTTCACCTTTTGTGTCAACGGTTAGCTTGAGAACATTTGAGAAATTATGTTCGATATACACGATCTGCTATGAACATAAAGTCGACACTTCTAGTTTATCTGTTCAGTTAGAGTGTTCGGTTAGAAATGTTCCAAAAATAATGAAAAAAATGTCCGAAAAAGGATGGTTGCACTGGGTCTCGGGCAAAGGAAGAGGAAACAAGTCTGTACTAAAAATTCTAACGGGTTTTGAGGGGGCACTAGATGAAACCTTAAAGCATCTCTGCACTAAAGGTCGGCTATCTGATGCTGCAGATCTAGCCAGTAGGTTTGACTACCTTGATACTTTCTATGGAAATTTAGCTCATTATCTTATTGATAATAGTGAAAGCTCTAAGAACACTTTGCTTTCACTTGTTCCATATACTTTGCCCGAGTTGCACCCTCTAAAGGTACAGTATGCGAGGTCAAAGCTGTACATAGAATCTATGTTCGATACGCTATTGAAGTATGATCAGTCTTCAGGGCAAATTCGTCCTCATTTAGCACACCATTACGAATATCGTGGTAACGAGTTATGGCTGCGTATTAGACCTGACATCTATTTTCATAATGGTGAGCGACTTACACCCACGCACATAGAGGTTTGCATCAAAAACAGGATTGAAGCGAACGACATCTTAAGCTTGCTATACCGCCATATTAAAGATGTAACGTCGAATAGTAATTGGGTGATCTTACATATGTCTCATTTAGACCCAACAATACTGCACCTTTTGGCCGAACTTAGTTCATCTATTTATTTGGAAAGAAGAGATGATAGTTCCCCTCCGTATGGAACTGGTCCATTCAAGTTAGAGAGTTTTAGCTCGACAAACTGGACACTAGCAAGCAATACACATTATTTTTCTGAAAGGCCGATTATCAGCCGAGCAGAGTTTTGGAGCATAGATGCACATAAAGTACCTGAAGATAAATTTATCGTACATAACGGTACGTTTAACAAAGATATCGATAAAGGAGTTGTTTTCCCTCTAAATAGTGGTTGCGAGTCATTAGAGTTCAACTGTTTTGAAAATGGATTAACTTTGGAAGAGCGAGCGTGGATTATGCAGAATGTGAGAGTATTTTGCGAACAAACTGCTTCAGATCTTTTTCCCGTGGCCAACTCTGTAACTAGTTATCATCAAGATAAAGTTTTCAATCTTCCACCTGTAGAATGTAAGCTACCACAGCGCTCTGTTCGGTTTGTCTCACCAAAAGAAAAAGAAGTAAAAAGAATTGCTCTTATTCAATATCTTAAAAAGCAGGGTTTAAATATTAAAGAAGTGTCTTTGGCTGATAGGAATGTAGGGGAGTTTGATGTCGATATTACTGGTTATGTTCCTCAGGATGACCTATTTTTCTCTTACTACAAGTGGTTGTTATGTAGTGAAACCATAGAGTATTCGGTTCCCGAAAATATAAAAACAAGATTAGTTTCATTCATTGATGCATTACTATTGAAATGTTGTGACAGAAACGACCTTTTAGCGCAACTATACCGTTGTGAAGATTGGCTTATTCAGAACTGCATTTCTATGCCACTTTGGCGCGAACATAATAGTTATCAAATTAGTGATAATGTCAAAGGTACCTATCCTGATAATGCAGGAGGAATACCTTTAACAAGAGTTTGGATTTCAAATAGTTAAATTCTAGGTATAAATTCTTTAGGTGAAAGTATGGATAAAATTAGTTTCTTGAAAGTGAATAGTAATATTGTCGACCAAGTAATCGATCTCAAAGTCGGAGAGTCTCAAAGTCATCTTATCGCTAGTAATGCAGAGTGGATTGCACAAGCAAGCTTTAATGAAGATAGCGTTAGTTACGGAATATATATCAATGATAAAGCCGCTGGCTTAATTTCACTAATCGATCCTAGAGTCCTTGAAGAATTCAATGAGCACTTTCAAAAAGATCATTTATATGTGTGGCGTTTAATGATTGACCATCGCTTTCAAGGTTATGGACTAGGAAAGAAAGCAGTAAATTTCAGTAAACAATACGCGTCACTCATAGGGTTACAAGGTGTATCTCTAACCACTATGGATAAAGAGGAAGGTAATGCTCTCTCTTTGTATCAACGTCTGGGTTTTATACCAACGGGAAGAAGGCTTGACGATGAGATAGAGCTGATTTTCAGTTCTGATAGGTAAGCTGTTTTAAGTTGCATAAAAAGGTATTCGTTACGAATTTTTTGGTCTATTGTGACAGCATGAGACTTCGCAACTCACTGTTCTAAGCTATCTAACCTCCTTTTTCACCACAGTTTAGGTTTTTTCTTATAACTGACAAGCGTACACATCCACACAGTTAACCTTTAATTTATTGTGGTTAATTTTTGGAGGCGAAGGTGAATATTTGGGCTTTAATGCTGCTCGTCGTAGTGGCGTGTATTTGTTGCAGTATCGCTGAGTCAAAGGGGTGGGTTGGGTTTACTCATCTTCTACTCTCTCTAGTTCTCCTGTTTATTGCGGTATTTATTATTTTACTTTATACCGGAGACCCTCCAAACAAAGTTTATGGTAAGGGACTGAGCAGAGTAAAGACGCAAGAAGAAGTTAAAAATTGTGTTCTATAAGGATGCAAACGTATCACGGTTTTGGAACGTACTGTAAAGGCTACTCAGAAATGGGTGGCCTTTTTCTTTGGATTCGGGAAAAAGGAAATACCATGCTCAATTTCTTGTCTCAACAAGGGATATCGACACGTATAAACGCCGTTTTGTTTCGAGGGGAAATGACAAAAGCACAATCATTAGGATGTGAGCGATACATGCTTACCTATATTTTGCTGCGTTCTAAACGTATGCACATCCCTCTGAGCTACTTAGCTTACTCATTAGCAACGGTCTATCACGAAACAGCATATAACATGCAGCCTGTCGAGGAAGACGGTAAAGGTGTGGGTCATGAATATGGGGTCTTGGATCCTGTAACTGGGCAAGCCTATTACGGTCGTGGCGATGTTCAGGTGACATGGAAATATAATTATGAACGTCTCAGCAAATTGTTATTTAACACTGACACGTTAGAGCAGGGTGTTGATCTAGTAAACAACCCCGATTTACTCCTAACTCCAATCTACTCTGCGCAAGCTACATTACTTGGTATGGCTACTGGCTTGTTTACTGGCAAAAAATACTCTGATTATTTAGACCAAGAAACTCCCGATTATACAAATGCTCGCCGCATCATAAATGGAGTAGACAGATCGGAAACTATCGCTGGATACGCGCACGACTTTGAGCGCGCATTAAAACTTGGGTTTGGAGCGTCACTGGATAGAAGTACTCTAAGAAATGGTTCCCGTGGTACTGATGTGCGAGAGCTACAGCTAAACCTCGGCTTAAATTCTGATGGAGTATTCGGTAATGGGACCGAAGCGAGTGTCAAAAAGTTTCAGCAAAAATACGGCCTTTCCAGTGACGGAATTGTCGGTAAAGACACATGGAAGAAAATTGAATCTGTATTTTATTGGGGTGAAGCATGAGAACTTTAGCAGTGACGGTGCTTGTACTACTCATTAATGGTTGCACATCGGTGGCCTACGTAGAGAACGGGGCGGTAAATGGTTCTCAATGCAAGAACACGGTAAAAATTGACGATAACGGTTTACGGGCTGTCAGCATGTGCTCTGGAGATAGTAAAGAAAAATGAGAGCGTTATTAATGTTGAGTGTTTTGATTGCCAGTGGGTGTACTAGTTACCACGTAGAGCAAAACAGTCGGAATGGAATGGCTTCATGCGGAGAAAAAGGGTCATCTGGAAACATTATTCTAAAGAAAGAGTGCAAAATCGAAGTTGATCCAAAAGCAGTGAAATAGTGGTTTTTGAAGAGTACTTGTGCATACTCGATAACTCCTAAAAAAGCTTGTAGAAAGTGGTATCTAGTTGTTTATTTCTATGCGCTTTTAGTTCAAAACGAATATCAAGCCCAAACGAAAAGCATCAAAGGTGCACTTTTCGGAAATCACGATTTTAGAAAAAGCCGTTTTGCTACTCCCACATAATGGGAGCGGCATCGGCTTTTTTTAATTTTCATTTTTCTCATTTTTCACTAGAAAGAGCAAAAGCGCATTTAACAAAAATAAAGATTTTCTAAATTTGGAGATTTTCAGTGTCCAGACAGACGAAACGAACGAGGGCACGAGACAAGCGATTTTTTGAAGCATTAGAACAGGGAGCGACTATAGGCGAGGCTGCTAAAAACGCTGGTTACAATCGTCGCTCTATTTATCACTATTCTGAAAACGACCCTACGTTCGCTCAGCAGTTAGAAGACGCAAAAGCAGACTTAATTGAGAAGCTTGAAAAGGAAGCTGACCGAAGAGCCATTGATGGTGTCGTTGACTACAAATCACTAAAGGTTACTCAGGACGGAAAGACCATTAGCAAGATAGTCCCTATTCGCCGTTATTCAGATTCGCTGCTTCAATTTCGCCTTCGAAGACTGGACCCGAAAAATTATCGAGAGAATTACAAGGAAGATGATTTGCCAGATGATTTCGACGATTTAGAACTTGAGGATATTACTCAGGACTTGGGGAGTGCGCTAAAAGCCTTTTTAGAAGTAGAGACTAACGATGAGTCAACAGATAACTCCTGAAGAAGTTGTAGAGATGTTGGCCAAGGTCGATGTTGACGGTCTGATAGGAAAGCTAGAAAGACGAAATAACAAAAAAGAGGCATTACACCTACGGAGAATGATAAAGGCGTTTTCTAAGAAAATGCTTTTAAAGACTAAAGAGAAATTTAGCATTCCTCCTATTTACCGAAAGATATTCGGAGATGAAGCTGCTAAGTACATCGTTTTAAAAGGTGGACGCGGTTCTGGTAAAACCTTCGCAATTATCTGTTACATGCTTGAACTATCGTTTGAGGAAAAATACCGCGATTCGCTTTTTTTGGTTTTACGTGAAATCCAAACTTCTATTGAAGATTCCGTTCACTCCGTCGTTAGTGACTTAATCAAACAGGCTGGTCTTGAACAATATTTCAAAATTACCCATAGCAAAATCATCAACAAACTAACGAATGTTGAATTTGCATTTACTGGCTTGCGCTCCACTGGCGGCAAAACATCATTTAGCCAAGTAAACAAAATCAAAGGCAAGCATAAAGTGCGCATGGTCTTCATGGACGAAGCGCAGGATGCCTCACAAGACTCTCTTGATGTGCTTTTCCCTACAGTAAACCGTTCAGGCAATGTTTCGTTTACGTCGAAATATGAGCGCCTGTTGAGGTTGGCATTTGGTGCGGAAGAGGTTGACTTAACAGAAGCTCGTTTCTTCTTCGCGATGAACCCTAACTTTGCAGAAGATCCGGTAATCACGAAAGTGCGAGCATTTGGTGACCAAGCTGTCATTAAGCATATCAACATTTTTGATTTACCTAATCGCTATCAAGACACCCAATTACTTGAACAAGCAAAAAGGGAGAGAGGCGAGGTTACTTGGCCACACGTTTGGCTTGGTGAGCCTTCACCGAAAATTTCCGGCTATCCATTTGCAGAAACGCCAGTGGTTACCGCTGAAGAAGACGAAGATCTGTTGCCGTGTGTTGCCTTTTTGGACCCTTCCTACAAAGGCGGCGACTTTACGGCTTTATCCTTCGTTTCCCAGATTTGCGGATACGTATTCGCGTGGGGATATTGCTTTCCTCATTCTTGGAACTCAGCGATTGACCAAATTGCCGAAAAAATCAATTTATTTCCGGTTGTTGAGTTTTATTACGAGGACAACGGAGTCGGGACAGCACCTCAGGATTATTTCTCCGTTCGTGGCATTGATGCCATACCACGTACAACGCTAAGTAATAAGCACGACAGGATATTTCGTGTCGGAGCGTTTTTGAACTTAATGCGTTTGCGCCTTGTTGAAAACTGGTCAAATCAAGAATGGCTCACCCAACACAAGAAATTTAATAAAGACGCTGAGCATGATGATGCACCGGACGCTACAACAAACTGCGCCGTAAGAAGCGGTATTGTTTCAGACAAGATCAAAATAAGAGGTAGACACTAATGGGCATATTTGACGAGCCAGAAGATAAAGCTGGTGGTTCCGAGTCGCCTCCTGACAAAAAACAGGATTTTGAAAAATATTACCAGTTCCTTCGCGCCAAAGACCCACGATTGCTCCCGGTTATTACTGAATTTGACCCGTTCTCATTGGCAAGAGAGCGATATATTGAAATAGCTATTCGAGAGCTCTATTCGCGCATTATGTATGTGACGCTAGAAATTGTCGCAATACCAGATGAGATAGGAAGCTCGGATTTTTCAAAAACGATTTACGATTCTCACTCACCAAAACTACAGCGTGGTTTGATGCATTACGTCATTGAGGCCATGTCGGAGGAGAGTAAGATTGTGCTTCGTAAGCGGCCAATCCATGGTCGTGAGCACGCTTTCTATTTCGAAGAGCGCACGTATACCGTTTTCGCTAAAAAAGTAAATAAGCTCGATTTTGTTGAGTTGGATTTTGAAGAATTCCCTCGGACAGAATTGTTAGAGGCCTATTTCGGAATGGTGTTTGATGCCATCGTTGGCGCAGCAAAGCTAATACGTGTTGGTGGGGCTGTACTTCTGAAGATTAGTGATTTGAGTGAGCTCATTTCAGACAAAGAGGTGCTAACGGCTGTCGAAACGCAAATCAATAAAATCAACGATGCGCTCAAGAAAAGCAGTGTGGCGTACATTGATGCTCAATCGGCTTTAGAAATGCCAAAGGTCGATGTTAAGCCCGTCAAGGAGCAGCTTGAGTACGCTTACTCTCTAATCTGTAACGCAACAGGCCGTCCAATGTCATTTATTAACGGTCAGTTGGTCGGCTCCCTTAATTCAACGGGTGATGGTGACCGCAAGCAAAACCGCTTGGCTTCAGTACGTGATTTTAACGAGGTACTAAGGGGCGTATTTGAATCGGTCTTTGGTGCCGATTTTATGATTAAGCCCGACATTGAACAATTGCCAGAAATATCCAACTTCTTAAATTCAATTGAAATGAGCTCGCTTTTCACTGACGACGAAAAGCGAAAAATGGTTGAAACTGTTCTACCCATTGCCGAGCTAGGAATTAGCAAAAATTAGTAAGGGGACAGCATGTATCTGTATCCCTACACAATGGCTGAAAACCTACTTGATTGGTTTGGGATCAATTTTGAGCGTATTTACAATGAGCATGGAGGAATGCAGCGTGAACAGCTAAAACTCATCAATAAATATTCAATTCTCATGGACGCCAAGTCCAACGCCTACATGACGATCAAAAGGCTGGAAAAATCCAAAAACAAATCAAACTTGGATTTTGCAGCAAACATCAAAAATACAATGACTGGCACGCTCAGCAGCGAGATTGTTCAAACCCTCTCAAGCTCAGAACACGCCGACGAAATCACCATTGAGTGGCAACCATCTTCAGCAGAAGAGGAACGCGCCACGCACGCTCTGCACTACGGTAAACGCATGACAATTAAACAGGCTGAACAATTAGGGCTTGGGGTTGAGTACAACTGTCAGTGCGGAATGAAGATTACATCTGGGCAATCTCACGCTCAGCAAATTGTTAATAAAATCAATCGAGGTAAAGCAGCATGAATTTACATCATTTACTTGCACTACTATTGGCCGGCGGTAATCAAAACCAATTTAGCAACGAACAACAAAACCCACTAATCGCGCTTTTGAGTGGTAATCAACAACAGGATCCAACGCAGCAATTAATTGCGTTATTAAGTGGTGCTACTGGTCAGCAGCAAAATGCGATTAATCCGAAACTGTTACAGCTCTTGAGTGGTGGTCAGCAACCAAATGACTCGAATGCGCAATTATTGCAGTTATTGGCTGGTGGTAAGCCACAACAACCTAAAGATGATGCATCAGAGTTGCTTTTGCAATTATTGACCGGAGGTCAACAGCAGCAGCCTAATGCTACGCCTGATGTCAATAAACTGCTTGAACTGTTGGGTGGCAAGCCAACGGCTGGAAATGAAGATGATGACATTCTTGCAAAACTTCAGCAACGCCTAGAAAAGCAGAATGAAGAAGAGAACACAGAGGCGGACTTAACTGACGCTATTAAGTTCAACCTTGAATTCGACAAGTTCATGGAAGACAACTCTGAAATGTTTCCTGATTGGTTTGATATTAAGGAAGTCAAAGAAGATGTTGAAAAATGGGCTAAGACACCGGCTGAACGCGCTCAGGGTCTTGCGGCTGCCACGGTTCGCGCCTTTTTCAAAAATGAAAAAATGCTCGATTTATTAGAAGAGCGTGACCGCAATACGGTTAAAGAAAAAATCATCAAAGACGGCATTAAGTCTCACGAAATTGATCGCAAGCTTGCATGGCCTTTGATTGAACGATCAATGTTTAACAAAGGCAAGCTGGAAGAAGGTGGTCGTGAAGTCTCTGTCACAAAAGATAGTGAGGCCATGAAGGACTACGGCTCTATTTTCGAAATGGGCCAACAGGCAAACAACGCCGAACCTGCGTAACCGAAAGCTCAATTCGTACATTTAAATCAAAATAATCAATTCTAGAAATAAGGAGAGCATCATGGCTCGTGAAATTCCTTTAGGTGCAACTCGTTACTCTGGTAATAGTGACGTCGTTTCCCCTTGTGCGTTTGAAGGTGATTTGGTCGCTGGCGTTGCGGTTTCCTCTGTAGCTGTTAGTGGTGAACAACCTAAAGTAGCTTTGTTTAATGGCTCTGCATTTGCTGGGTTCGCAGTCCACGACCTTTGTAACATCCGTAAGGTAACGGGTGTTGTTGAGCAAGGTAAGGGCATTCCTGTTCGTGTAAAAGATGGTATGACGCTAGCGGCTGGTAATGGCTTTGCCGTTGATAATACCACTGGTGAAGTGGTGTCGATTGGCACCGCTGACTCGACTGTCATCATGGGTAAAATTGACGAACTAGACATTAACGGTTTGGATGAAAATTGCGAAATCGTTGAGGGCTGCGTTTTAGTGACACTTTATGGTGGCTCTGCTCCTGTGGGATCTGATGGCGCAGCTGGCGTAACGAGTGTAAATGGCAAAACGGGTGACGTAACATTAGTACCTGCTGATATTGGTGGTGTGGAAGAAGCGCCTGAGGATGGCTCGCCATACGAACGTCAAGACGCGGGCTGGGTTGCAGCTTCTGCTCCAGCCGGTGCGCCAACGTCAGAAAGGGCGGATTCTAAAACCGTCTCTCGCTCTACAGCGAAAAAATAACTGACGCCAAACTCACACTATGCAGAGTGAGAGCAACATTAATTTGATACCAAAAGGGCTTAGCCAGGATTACCGGCAAGCCCTTTTTTGATACCAGAAGGAAATCAAGATATGGCAACTAACGTTGTATGTAAATCAAAGGTCGAGCGTCGCTACAATGCAAAAATCATGGGTAGCAACAAGCGCACATACGTACCTTACACCGCCAATCTCGCAGGCACTGATGAAGATTACTCAGATGGTAAATTACAACAGGCAACAGTAATTCATATTAACTATGATGTGACTGGTAAGTTCCCAGACGATAAGTTTGCTGAGGCGTTAACGCCGTCAACAACTGAGCTGGCTCAAGCGCATGCAAAAGAGGTTGAGTTCTCTTACCATCGTCAACCTACTCACATTGAATTTCGCTTGTCTAGCATGCAGAACGTCAATGACGTAAACATCAATGCGGGTCTTTTAAACCGCCTATTGATGCAATACGACTATGAGCACTTCCATGGCAAACACGGTAACAGTGGCATGATGCAAAATAAAAATGCCATTGAGTATGATGAAACAGTAGTAACCGTATCGGATATTTCTGGCGTACTAACGGTGATTAACGCCATTTACGAAGAGCAAGCCAAAGCTCTTGGCCTAGGCGAAGCCGATCACGTAAACATGACTTTAAGTTACACATCAGATATTGCAGCAATTATGCGCAAGCCTATCACGTCGTCTGGTGGTGACGTGGTAACGGGAAAGTCTGCGGTACAACGAGCTTATGAGAACGTGAAAATGTTAGAGGTTCCATCCATTCTAGGGACTAGCTCTCATATTTCATTGACTTACCGACCAGCAGTAAATAACCACCATGGTTCAGTACCCGGTATTTACTCAAAAGAATCTGGCGATCACGGTTTGGTTCAAAAAAGCTTATTTACTTATGAAAGTGCAGCTAACGAGCTTGAGGCTAAAGGTTCTTACGTTTACCAGCTCACTGAAACTGCAGCGTCTCGCGCTTTGAAAGAGCGTGCGAAAGAAGCAAATAAATAACCGGTCAAAGTAGGGGCTCATTGTTGAGTCCCTTTTCTTTTGGAGAGAATGATGATTTCCGAAGATTCACAAATTCTCATCGACACAATACTTCGAAACTGCGGATCAGAAGCAATGCTTCAGGATGAGATTGATTTTGCCAACGCTATCAATGCAAATCCAGAAGGTGAATGTGAGTGCTATCAGTTTTCACAAAAGGTGCTAATTGAACGAGTTTCTCAAGATAGTAATAAACGTTTCACTCTGGTTCGCTTAAAGGCGCTGGCAGAGGCTAACGGGTGCTCTCTTTCTGATAAACAGCCTGTTGTGAAACCTGCCCGAATTCCAATCATTGGCGGAGGGTTTTAATGTTCACGTTGGACATTGAACTGGATTTCACCAATTTAGAAAAAGAGGTGAAAGACTTTAATTCCCACCATATTCGAATTGGCGTTTTAGACAAAAGCAAAACGGCAAGAATGGCTGACCACGAAAAACCACTTAAATCGTTTCAAGGAAAGCAAGCGTCTCGGATTAAGACTGGTACCCAAGGTAAGACCAACCTGCAAATGACCAAACTTGCCGAATACATGGACACCCGTTACGGGGTTTTCTCAAAAGCGGAAAGTCATTTTCAAAACCAAGATGTTATCCGAGTCACCAACGAACTGATAAGGCTATTCAATGCTGGCTCAGTAAGCCCTGAAATGATTCGTCGTATTGAGAGCGCGGCCCGCGCTTTAGTGCGCAACCCGATAATGCGAAAAGACTATGGCAGCAACGCTCGAACAACGACTAAGGGCGGGACCGGTTACAACGGATACAACGTTCAAGGTAAAGGTTTTGACTGGCCTATGGTCGATACAGGCTCATTCTTTAACTCGATAAAGGCTCAGTATGTTTAGAAAAGCTCTACATGATGAGATCCGCAATATTTTCGGTCTGAAGGCGGTTGATTGGGCTGGGGCGTTACATGACGGTGTTGACATTGTTTATGTCGAATACCTAAGTGTGCGTGAGCAGTACTTCTCTGAATCACACATTCGCTTTTTTGGGATCATTCGATTGTCGCTCGCTGATATGGGGCGAGGTAAGCCTGTTTTTGGCGTCCTAGGTAGCAAGTTTGATCGCTATAAAAAGCGAAGTGGCAGTAAAACCTCACTGGCTTCAGTAAACATGGAAGCCTCATCCGATTGGCTCTCTGTTGGCGTCCTTTCAGTGGTTAAAGAATTTCACTTTGCGTGCGAAATCGAGTTCGACAAAACACGCGAAAAAATCAAACATTTTAAGTGGATAGACTATGAGTAATACACTTGTTTTCGATTATGCGGTGAGCATCAGCGAAGCTCAATCCGCTACAGAGGCCGACTACAGTTTTTTGTATAAATGCCTAGTTATGGTTACTGGTAGTTACACGCCACCAGCGGAAGATGGCGAGGAAGCCCCAGTAAAAACCAGTAAAAAACCGGCCAAGGCAACACGCGATATTATTGACCCTGCGTTGTACAAAGTAGTGCCAATTTATGATCCGACGCTTATTGCCAATTACACGGCAAATACAGAAGTTCAATACTTGATGGCTGGTGGCTTAGAGAAATTCTATTTGCTAATTCTTGCAGATGAAGTTGATCCAGAAAGCACAGATGCAATCGACTTTGATCCGACCGATTACTTTACGCTTTGCTTTTCTAAAGAGATTGATATTGCCATGGCGCAAACTATCGACTTTACGGATTTTGACGGCGTGAGAGCATACGCCACCAGCGACGAAGCATTGGCTGAACAAATCGCGATGAAAGATACCGTCTTTCTTGATGATGCGGGTTCATACACTGGATGCTATGAAGCGTTTGGTCGATTACTGTCACAAGCTTACTGGCGAAATTGCCAATACTACGTGCTTGATTCATCCAATTCTGCGTCAGTAGTGTTTACTGTAGGCAAAGCCGACGATTTGTTTAACAAGCGTATTTCTTTCTTCTTGAATGGCTCTGATGGGCCGACTTTAGGCTTCTTTGGTAATGGTGGTTCCGCAATTACTAAAGGCTACATCGACCGTCAAGCGCAGCTAAAAACTCAAGAGGCGATCACCTCTTATATTCAAACCAACGAACCTAACAATACAGCCGTTCAGCGAGTAAACATTGAAGAGGCCGCGTCCGAAGTTATCGAGACTTACGAAGGCTTCCCATATTTCTACTTAGATCCTGATGCAAATAACTACATTTCCATCTTCAAATCTGATGAGCAATATGTTGTTGGTGGTAAAGCAGAAGTGAAAGACGCTGAAGCTATTTGGCGCGCAAGAATTGAAGTAACGGAGGCTCAATAATGGCTGGCAGCAATTTTCGAATTGGGGAAATGGAAACTACCGTTGTTTATGACGGTGAGGAATACAGCTATATCTCGGTGATTGAGCTTGGACGAAACAACCAAAAGGTAGTGCAGATGTTTTGCGATCCTAATGGTTATGGTGACGGTGAAATTGTCGGTACCGGATTAACTCAGCCTATCGAGCTATCAGTAAAGCTTCGAAACGTATCTCAGCAGCATTTGGAGCTTTACGTAAAATTGTTCTTAGGCGAAGAACGTTTTCAGTTCACATCGTACAACAAGAAAAACGGACGAACTCTTGTTTCCAAGCAATGTATTTTGAAAAACGATCCTCGCAATGGCACTGCTAATGAATCCGAATCTACGTTAGACGTTGAATTGACTATTCAAGTCGCGCCTAAAAACTTCAAAGATGAATTTAAAGCGGTGGCGTAATGATAGCTAAATTTAAAGGCTCAAAAGCATGGAATGCTTATATGGCTTATTTAGGGTTCATTCTTCACCTTCCACGCGCTAGAACCATGCGCATTCAAGGGCTTGTCGAACACAACCAAGCAAAACAGTATTTCACTTCGCTGGATGCGGAAAACAAGAAAACGGTCATCATGGATTTAATGGAATTTCAGCGAATTGACTATTACGACATGATGGCGCTGGTGGCTGTCCATGAAAATAAACATGGTATGTCAATCGACGCTTCGAGCATCGACAACTACGAGTTGCCAGAACTTGCAGAAATGGTGTTGGAAACTTTGGTTAAGTGCTCGACGCTAAAAGACGCAGGGCTTTTTTTCTAAGCCCTACCGAACTTGAGGAACTTGCTAAGTTCCGAGTCGCTGGTGATGGGTTTGCCGCTGACATTATCGAGAATAGTCCCGATATCGACGGCGGCGATCTTATTGGCCTGATTTTGCGAAAAGCTTATCGACAGTTAAAACAACAGGAGGAGATGGCTAATGGCGGCTAGTTCAGAGTTTATCCTCGCTCCTAGGCTCGATGAACGCAAAATGAAAGAAGAGTCGAAGAAAATGGAAGTGCAGCTTCGACGCGCTTCAAAACAGGCAGCAGATGACTTTGAGTTTTGGTTCGGTAAAGGCTTCGAGAAGGGAGCTGAAAAGGGCAGTCAAAAAGTAAAATCTAAACTTGGTAAGTTACAAGGCTTCATGATCCTTACTGGGGCCAATCTTGCCAGTGAAGCGATTGCAACGGCGGCTGGTGTGGCAAAGGATATTGCCACTAAAGCTTTTCAAGGCGCAGAGGAATACGCCCAAATAGCCAGAGAGCGCTTAAATGAAATGTCGGACATTAGCGATACGGCTGATGCTTTAGGCATCAACAGAGGGCGCTACGCTGCACTTAGTGCGGTTGGTATATCTGCTCGTCTAGATCAATCTGACATTCGAGGTATTTTTTCTGGTTTTGTTGGTGCCCTAGAGCGTCCAGAGATGGCATCGTACAAAGAGGCAGCAAACCAAAACGGTATTGAGAATGCGTTTCTGGATTTTGTAGGAACAATGGCAAAGCTTAAACCGGAAATTGCAGCCCAATACATGAATGATGTTTTCGGTGATGAAGATGCATTGCTGGCCTCAAGATTCATGAAACCTTTCAAAGCATTACTCGCAGAAAATAAAGACCTTACCTTTCAAAACATCATGGACACAATGCTTGGCTCAAAAGTAAGGACAGAGGAACTAGACAAAGCGCTAAATCGCTCTGACAAATCATCAAGCATTTTGGCAATCGGTGACGCCAAGGCTTTTGAAAAGAAAATTATAGACGGTGTGACGCAAGGCCAAGCCCAAGCGGTGGTTTCTTCCGAAGCTTCCGAGGCTAAACGCATTCAAGCAAACTTGGATGTTTTGGATCTCAAAGTAAAAGGCAAGATCATAGCCGATGAAGCAGAAATAGCCGCTGTTAAAGTAGAAAACTCTTTTGTCAAAAGCACCATATCTTACGCTAGCGAGTTAGCCAAACGAGGCAGCGATCTAATCAAAGCTGGACAGCAGCCAATCAATAGCATGGAAACTTGGGAGGCGTTTTTCGACAAACTTATTCAGTTTGGTACCTATACGCCAATTGAGGCCGCAACAGGTAAAACCCCAATGCAAATGTTTGGTGATTACGTTGAAAAGCGTGGGAGCGAGATTAACCAAATGATGGTTGATATTGCTGAGAAAGAGTCACGCAACAACAAAACCAGAACAGACGTAGGGCCGTTGAAATGATTTCAGAGAAAGCACCTCCGCTGTTCCTTATTTATCTCGATGATACGTTGTCGAGTGAAGAGCAAAAGGAACTACTTGAACTAGACGCCAAGGCTGATCTAACGAAAGACGATCAGGCGCGCATTAAGGCTCTGACCAGAGAATATCAAGACTTGCGAAATACTACGCCAATTCCTATTCCAATAATTGGAGACTTAATCGGCATGATACCGGACGGATACAAACAGTCCGTCGTTAAAAGTATCGACGTTGCTGGTGGCACGCCAGTGTTAAAGGGGAACATCAACACTTCGACTATAACGCTCCGAAGCAGTAGTAGTGACTTTATAAACGCCATGATTGGTTTAGCTAGTTGGCTTTTCCAAAAGCAAGATTCGTTACCGCGAGTTTCCTTTTTTAGTCCAGAAATGGTGATTATTGGTGGCACGCTATTAAACATGACGTTGGCGACCAAATCGGATACGACAGAAAAAGTCTTAACTTTCGAAATGCAAAAAGGTGACACATCAATTATTGGTAGTTCGTCATCGCAAAACCAAGTAACCAACATTCCCAAAACAGTTGAGGTTTTAACATGAGTACAAATCTGGTTCTAATGGGGATTGCAGTTGATGATTTCACTTGGTACGAAGTGGGAAAGGTAGAGTCATTTATTGCTCGAAGTCTTCCTCAAATCGTTAACGAGCTGTCAGTCGACGGTGAGCCACTAACGGTAGTTACGGTAAACCAAACCGAGATGACAGGATACGAAGAAATGCAAGTTGCCTTAATATTCGAAAAACTGTTTTTGCCTGTTTATGAAAATGGCGATTTCTACATCAAACCTAATGGTAAATACGCCACCAGAAAACGCGGTGACGGTTACGCGCTGCTAGGGATCAGAAATGAGAGTTAGAGCTACGCTAAACAGTGATTATCTTCTCTCGATGGAATATTGGGAGAGAAACCACTTTTACGCTTCCTCTTTGCCTGAACTCGTACCCACAACGCTAGGCTACACTTTCGCCAAATATGACGAAGTGCCCAAACAGATGATTCAAGGCGCAGAGTTTCTAGAAGAGCTCCAACCAAGGTCGAGGGCAATTAGCTGCGCAACAGATTTCCTCGAAGAGCTTGGTTTTACACTAGATGTTAACGCTGGTGATTTCGTGAAAACGGAAAACATCTTAGAAAGAGCAAATCGAACAATTGTCACTGACTCTTATCGTTTTGTCTGCAACCACATTCCCCAACTCAACTATCCATACAACGGCACACGCATCGTTGCCATTGACGGCGACTACGATTTAGCTACCCAAACTTTCAAGGGGTCGCTTTCGTTTCAATAGCCTCAAATGAGCTTAAAACCGGAAGTGATACCACAATCGTGGGTACCGGTCGCTGCAGGTGAATACATCTGATACCAGAAGTGCCATCTCAAGAGAGCCAGGATTATCCATTCTGATACCAGAACATTACATAGGTCGCTTTTGGAGTCATGACATGAATTTGCTCAAAGCAAAGATATCAAATGAACGATTAGAAGTAGAAGTTAATGGTGAAACCTACCAGCCAAACGATGTAATCAACGTATCCGCAGGGAAAGCTGACAGTGAAGGCTTTCTCATCATGGGCGAAGAGTTCTCAATCTATATCACAAATACTCAGGTAGACGCTCAGACAATCATAGACAAGGCGATTGGCATTGCTGAACAGGCTATATCAATTGCAGGTCAAAACGTTGTGGTGTCCGTTACAGGCGGCTCTGGTTCACCAGCAGTTGGAGAGGTAAGAGTGCTTGATGAAGGTGCCAAGAGCCAACTTGAACAACTCAAATCAGATCTCGAAGATTTAAAACTGAGGTAATTATGGCATCGCTAAGTGGGTATTTAGGGAAAGGGAGAAACGTTGCTCGCTTCGAGAATAACTTTCAAACCAATCAAGGCAGTTTGTACTACGCGCCTAGTATTGGTTTTGATTTTGATTACTGGTACATGCCAGAGGTTAACTTTAACGCAGCAGCTTTTAACACATGGATTATTAACGAATCAGTGAAACGTTCGATTATGGTTCTTAACAGTAAAGTCGAGGTAGAAGGCTTTACGTTGAAAATGAGTTACACGTTAGCTGGCACCGCAGAAACTCAATATGTTACAGGTTCATACACATGATATGGGATTCATCTACGGGTCTAACTCCTGATGACTTTGACACGATAATTGAAGCGTACTTTGAGGCGTTTAAAGAGTCAGATGATAAATTCTCTGGCTTGGCGTTTAACACCTTTGTCGCTAGTGACGAATACAAAGTGTTTTACTCTAGTGCGCAAATCGATATGACCATCGAGAATATAATCGCCTCTCTTTTCGTGAAAATGTCCGAGTTTATCCAAAACTCAAACTTAAAAATAAACAATCCAACAACAACCCCAAATGCACTCATTGCCGGGCTCGAAGACAACTTTGGGTATAAGTCTTCCATTATGAAAATGACGGAAGAGAACTCAGGGAAAATGCACGTTGCCATTGATTACATTCCATCGGCTGACATCAACTACCAAATTGCATCCTATATGGAAAAAACGGCTGTGGTTGCGAGTACCTACATGGTCGGTGATATTGAGCAAGACATTGTTCTAACTAAAGGGGGCGTTGAGACTTACCGGTGGACCGCAAAAGAAGAGCAACCGATTTTATGGAAACTCACTCTTATTAAATCCAGAAACACAAATGCAGTGGTCGATAACCAAGATGACATTGTGAGTAAGTTTCTTGCAAACTTCGATGCGTTTTTTTGGATCGGAATGGATATCGAACCAGAAAAGTATTTTGAAATTAACCGTGATGCTTTGTATGCGTCAAACATCAAAGCCGAGTATTCGTTAGATGATGGAACCAGTTGGTCGGAAAGCATTTATAAAACACCCTATAACGTAAAATTCATTCCGGACTTGTCAGTAGAGAATGTGATTATTACCGATGCTTAACTGGAGGGGAAATGACGCAGTTATTTCGAAACGATAAAGCGTGCGAGTTTTTCTACAATATAACCCTCACAGCTAAGCAGCGAGTGACCATTGATGAGTTAGTTCAGATGAACTCAGAAATGGTTGGTTCAAAACCATTTGGTTACTTGCTTTACGATAACAACACATTTCCGGTGCTTACCGGGCTTAACCGCGATTTCTTTGCCGAAAACTACATGGCCATTTTGCAGGCAATGCAAACGGCTGGCACTTACGACTCATATACATTGGTCATTGAGCAAGTTGTAGGTAATGGAGTAGGGATACAGTATTCATCACCAAGGCCAAGACACTTAGTTATCAATATCTACAATGTCGAGTCGTACCAATCGAGACTGATCACTCCATCGAATCTATGGCTGGTTACGCCTTCTAATTTTGGATTGCTGGTACCGCAACCGGTATCAGAGTTTAAGTTGGCCCAACTTACCAAAATATTAGAAGTTCTCGCTAACCCATCTGGTACCTACTTAGAAATCACGTTTATTGAACCTATATTGCCAATATTGGCTTCAATATCTGGTGTGCCAAGCGCTGTGTTTAAAGGTGATACTGGCATATTGTCAGCTACCGTTACTTATAGTGATGGTAATTCTACGACCACAGCGGAAGACGCAAGCATTGTTGCTTGGTCGTCAAGCAATGAAGCGATCCTCACAATAGATAGTTCGGGTAATTTTACAGCCATTGACTCAGGAACAGTCACGGTAACTGCGCTGGCTACATCAAGCGATCCTGCGTATGGGAACAATATCAGCACTAAAGTTACATTTGATATTTCGCCAATTGTCCCTTCTTCCATATCAGTAACATCGTTTCCAGATACGGTTTATACAGGTGATACAGGAAATTTGTCAGCCACGGTAACTTACGTGGATGACCATACCGTAAGCACTTCGGACAATCCTAGCGTAGTGCAGTGGTCATCTAGCGATGCGTCAGTATTAACTATCGACTCAAACGGTAACTATACGGCTATTGCTGGTGGCGACGTTACGGTTACTGCATTAGCGGTTTCTAATGATGAAAGTTACGACGACAGCGTTTTCCAAACCAATACAAAAAACATTACTGCGGTTGTTCCTACCGCTGTTTCTATTACAACGTCAGTTCCAGAGCTTGCAGTTGGCGATACTGGCAGAACTACAGCTAGTGTGACTTACAACAACGGGGTTGTAGTCAGTTCTGCAGATAACCCATTGGTTGTGAATTGGAGCTCAAGTGATAGTACGAAAGCGTCAATAGATGCTAACGGATATTACTCGGCCTTAGCGCAATCTGACGCAGTGACATTCACGGCAACATCATCTGAAAACGCCACTTTAAGTAATGGCGTAACTTTCAAAATTACCGATTTTGACTACACAAAAACAAAACTGGTAACACCATCAAACTTATGGTTAATCACCCCAGATAATGAGGGTATTGCCGTACCATTGGAGAGTGAATAATGAGTGAAATTGAGAATTTGAGAACGGAACTTGAAGCTATGACAAAACGAGTCATTATGCTTGAACAGTTTATAAATTCAGCAACGAGAAGTGAACCAGCAGGGACGACAACAGTTGGCGCCCTTACTAACATTTCAGACACTCAGCTTGCAGATAATCCAGTGCTCTATGTCGAACATGCCGACGGTGGTTTGAATGTTTATTTGAGTCAGATTGTGGCTCAAGCACAAAAAGATATAGATGCTGAATCTATTACCTCTGGTACGTTAAACACTGGTCGATTGCCAGTAATACCAGTAGAAAAAGTCCCGTCAGCAAGTGCAGCGAAAGACAGTGGGTCGGGTTGGGGGGGAGTTAGATATTCAATCAGCGGTAGTGATTTCACTCTAATAGTGGGGTAGAAAATGGCTTTTTTTGTAAAATTACCAGACGGCTCAACAAAAGAAATTCTTCGCTTTTTCGTTCAAAGAGATACGGTGACAGAATTTACATCAATGGCATTAGGTGATGGAACAGTTTTCGCCAAAAAGCCTCTTATAACCACTCAACCTGTGGGTGGAACGATTACAGATATTCAAACGTACACCCTATCTGTAGTAGCTGATGGATTAGGCTCAACCCTTTCCTATCAATGGTATAACGGAAGCGATCCGATTTCCGGCGCTACAGGCTCAAGTTATGTATTTACTCCGTCATCAACTGGCAACCATACGTTCTTTTGTCGTGTATATGGCTTTGGTGGATATACGGATACAAGCACGGTTACGATTGTTGTTGAATCGTCTATTGTCGCTCCGACTATTACTACCGATCCTGTTAGTGGAACCATTACTCAATTTGAAAACTACACAGCATCAATTGTTGTCGATTGGGGTGGGGAAACTGGCACGATAGTTTGGTTTTTGGATGATACTGCTCAAGCAAGCAGTAACTCAACTAGCTTTACCTTTGTTTTACCTAGTGTCGGGATTCATACAATTAGAGCTGAGGCAACGAACTCAAAAGGCACTGATGTTTCATCAAATGCAACATTAACAGTTAATGAAGGGGTATCTATCCTAACCCCAGAAGAATACATTGAAGTGGGAACTTTAGCAGGGGACATAACCCATAGAGGATATGACAATTCCGACTTCGGTTCTTTAACATTTAAAATGAATGCGGTTGATGGTCAAGATGGAGACACATGTTCATTAGCTCGGCTTGATGCTGCTGATGCAAGTTCAACGCAAACATTCAAAGAAGATTATATTAATTTCGTTTTACTTGCTGATTTAGATGTTTATACCCATGTATCAATAACTTTAGATGGAGTTACAGCGGATCTTGATTTCGTTGGCGAACCGACATTCGTATTTGCTAATTATCAATACAAATTCTCGAGACATACAACTGACGATCCGGAAGCAACAAAGCTCTTTGACAAGCTTTGGGGTGGGGTTGATGCTGAAATGGCAGTTAAGGTAATAATGAGTTGATAAAAAAGGCCGCTAAATGCGGCCTTTTTTAAAATGCGTACCCAATACTTATATTTGCTTTCGTTTCTCTATTGCCAAAATAATCAGAATCTGTAATTCCAAACCCATAGGCTACTCTTTTACTGAAAAACATCATATCAAGACCGTAAGACATACTGTAGTCGTGTTCTGATTTGTATTTCATTGCAGGGTAGGCCATGCCAGTATTAGGAATGTGAGTCACGCCTTTGTATTTGCTTTTATATCGGTTGAACGTAAGGCCAAACTTTGGGATCAAGTAAAAGTTATCAGTCACTCCATACGTGGTACCAAACATTACATTCTTATAGTCGTATTTAGTATTCTCCACTCCAATGTCAGTATTTCTTCCGTTGATATCAAATGATTGACTATCAAAAGAAAGCGCGTATCCAAAACCGTCCTCTTTTAACCCAGTAGCGAAACTAAAACCAAACAGGTCGTTATTCTTTCCCATCATCGTAGTATCTGCATATCTCAATGACACAACCAAATTTGATTCGTCGACAGATTTGTCATTCTGACTGACGCCAGCACTTGCAAAGAATGGTATAAGTAAAGTGAATAAGAGTCTTTTCATAACTTTTCCGCTATCAATAGATTAAAGGTTTACTTTGTGTTCGAGTAACGTAATAAGTCATTACCGAGATGTAGAGTTATAGCACTGTCAGTAGTTATCTTTTTGAGCTTCTCAGTCACATTTTTAAGCGCATAAGCAAAGTGGGGGAGGGAAATAAATTTGCTAGAAGAAGGAGAGGTGTGGCTGTAAAAGTTTCTTACTGTTCAACTCAGGATGCAGGCGTGAAGGTACTTTTCGGCTCTTGAGGGAGCAATACGAGCTCAGTAACGTTTAAGCAGAACCATGTAGTAGCTGTATTGATTAACATGAGTCTTCTACATGGTTAATTATTAAGATAGATAGACATTTTGAAGTATGAAGTACCAGACTTCTGAAACTCCTTACCTTCAATGTTTAGGCCCAGTTTTTTATAGAAAGAAGCTGCTGAAGTTCGTGCATCGCACCAAAGGTAACTGACGTTTTTAAGCTTTAGATCATTAATTATGCGTGCAATGACTTTTGAGCCAATTCCTTGTTTTTGGTATTTAGGTAAAGTTGCAAACTTTCTGAGCCTTGCTTCGTGTTTATCAATGTAAACAGAGGCCACACAAATCAGCTTTTCGCCCACAAACGCACCATAATGAATAGCGGAATCGTCATTCCCAACTTCACAGAATGAAAGAGGCTTGTCGGGCCATAACACTTGATGCCTTATCGGTAAAACTTCAGATGTTGTGATTTTTCGTATGTTCATACTTTTATAGAAAGAAGTATAAAGTAAACAAACCAAGATCTAGTTACTAGAGTAAGGGCTCAACTTCTACGGAGTATTTCCATACCACAACGCCATCATCTTCTTCTAACAATTCGTAACTCGCCTTTTGACCCTCTGACTCTAACACAAATCCTGGCATGTCCATTCGGAAGCTTGAGTCATCTTTAATGCAAGACATTTTAGCCTCAAGTAGTATGCTATCTTTACTTTCTTCTGTTAGTGTTCCTACATATGTACAACCGTCAGTAAAACTTGTTCCACTGCCTCCCGTAGAAACTTCAAAAGTAGGGAAAACTAATTTTGAATTACTTTCTGTTACAGTTATATTTACTTGATAAGTAGTTGCCGAATAAGCACTAGTGTGGCCGACTAGCATCAGCAAGTATAAGATCTTTGACTTCATGTCCCCCTCATTGTTTTTATTTGTTAATACGGTTTAGTGATTTCTGTGGAATTCTAACGAGTAATCTCCACTAGTCTTCGGTGAGTATAACTAGCAAAGAGTACTTGACACAATTTTATTAATACCTAGTTTTTATCTACTATAAATGCTCTTTAGGTAACCTTTTTTATATGTTTGGTCCATTGTTTATGTTAAATAAAGCTTACCATGAACTGCGCTTGTTTTTGAAGTGGCTCATTTATGAGCTGAAATGCGTTCTTTGTGCTTTTTATACTGTCTACGTTTAAAAGACCAGTCCATACCTGCCATAAACACCGCTCCGAAGACAGTCATTAAGTAAACTCGATATGATACAATAGGCGATAAGTTGAGATAAAAACCGTTTCGGACAAATGAGCTCACAAAGACAACTGGAAAGCTAAATGCTAGGCCATAAGTGAGGCAATGTATCAAGAAGCCTTTCTTTCGGATCTTTAACCACTGAACTTGTTTTGGTTTATCCATTTTTTCTTCACTTTTGGGATTGGCGTATACCGTTGAGTTAATACGTGAACTATCGCACAACGAACTTCAACCATACTACCGTGAACATTCAACCCAACGATGGAATGAAAAACGGTAAGCGTTGAGAATCACTCTTAAACAGCTTGTTAACTGTACTACCCAGCACCCAATGGCTTAGTCGAAATTTTCATGTAATTTATTGAATCGATAAACCGCTGTGCCTTTTCTAAACTTTTCGTATAAAAACGCTTAACAACTTGTTGTTCATCGTTCTTTAGCTGAATGATAAACCAACCTCTTTTGCTATAGAGTTCAAGCGACAATATCGAGTTGAAATAATACCTTGAATTAACTTCTGATAGTCTTACGTTTGAAGATGACAGGAGCGAATTTGAAGCGTCATTATAATTGCTAACTGCCACTACTTTTGAATTTTGACCTTCTGATAACCCGATATAAGATCTGGTCACAACAAGACCCTCAGGTCTAAATTTTGGGGGCTGTTCCATTATGACCTGTTCAATCACATTCGCCGCAACTTCTGTGTTTACCATATCAGAAGGAGAGTAAGGTACTTGCTTAGCAACACACCCTGTTAGCAAAAGAACCAAAAATATAAACCACTTTTTCATTTTAGAAACGACCTGTTTTTGTGCAACTTGCTCGTAATTTTTATATCGAAGTACAGTTAACGCTCTGTTAAGGTTTGAGCGACGCAATACCGAAGCTCCTGCATACCCCCTTAAACACTAGACACAACGCATGCTAAAAATGCCTCGCGTTGCGAATTTCTCTTGAACAGTTTGTTATGCGCCCTTTTGCTGTTTATCCACTATTTCCTTGATAATTGGCTCGAAGTCATCAAGTTTACTTGCGTGGATAACCAAACCCAAATTGTTTGGAATTGAGGAAATTGATATAGGCTTATTTGCAGTTGGCACATTCACTATCCTAACTTCACCAGTAGCTGTATGCTGTGGTCCCGCATAAAGTGTGCCCAATAAGGATATTCTAGTACCTGCACATAACGCCCCAGTCTTGTCAACAAAACTGCCAATATTAGCAAGAAAAACCGGTGAACCGCTCGACCCTGGAAAACATGCAGCATCAATCATGAATTCCGGCTTTCCATTATAAGGAAGTCGAGGGTGAGTTGCTGTAATTCCTTTTCTAATGATTGGTAGGTTGTGCTTTTCATCCCAAATTCCATTTGGGTAACCAATCATTATTATTTCTTCCATCGTTGGCAAAGTATTCAAAAGCTCTTCATTTGCCTTAACCCCCTTTCCTAGCATTACATAGTGTAGATTTATACCTTGAGCTTCAGCTTGATGAAATATAGGTCCCAACGGAAATACTGCTAGATCAACATTTACGTCAGGATGACCAATCCACAAAGCTTCAAAATTTTCAAAAACCACAGGGAAGTGCTTTCCTAAATCAGGATTGCCGTTCCCATCCTTAACCGATAAGAAGAACTTTCCTTTGGTCGCACCTTGAATTACATGTTTATTAGTAACAATACATGGAACATGGAATCCACCATCATCTTCTAAAAAAGCATAAAAGTAACCAGAGCCAGAGCTCACTCCTAGTGGGGTTTCACATTCAATTCTTAGTGTACTATGTACCAACTCTTCAACTGGATTTTTATAATCAGACATAAATTTCTCCTTGGCGCATAACGCCTTGTAAAGGGAGAGGGCAGCAGCAGCGCAATACAAAAGTCGCCGCATACTACCTTAAATACTAAAACCGACGCATAGTGAAAATGCCACGTGTTGAGAATCAATCTCAAACAGTTTGCTATGTTTACAATTCAATCATATCAGCCACTTGATAACCTATGTTAGTTACCTCAAAGATTTCACCTTTATTGCCTCTGGCTATTATAAGTTTATTTACATCAAGCTCATTGATTGCAGCTTCCCATTTAGCAACTTCACGCCTTTCACTACTTGGGGTAAAGTTCTTGCCATTAGTTTGTACTGTGGTTCCATCTAGAAACTCTAGGTGTATAATAGTTCCGTGCTGATCCTGACTTGCTTCTTTCAGCAATATTTTCGCTTCATTAGATAAAGAAGGATACTTAGTTTTTGATTCGACTAGTTCGCTTTTATCTAAGTTATTGTCACACGAGAGAAACAAAGGATGTTCATTAAGCTTAAGTTGTAGTTGGCGATAAAATTTTTCTTTAAAGTCGCCGTGACTATCGTAACTTTCATATAAACCACGACTTTGACAGCTTTCCTTGAACTCATGCAGAGCTTTGATCTGTTCAAAATCAACGCTATCCATTACAACTGGCTGACTAGAGAAATAAAGCATTGATGGTTTTTCACAAGCTAAATGCTTTTCAATTTCCTCTACTGTCCCACTGGCATAGTCATTTGTAGCCGTACCAATCCTTGTCCAAAAAACACCTACCAGAAGATCACACCTATCAAGCACTTGTTTATTGATAATTGTTTGAGCTGAATGCCCCATTTCAGGAGAAGAGTGCGATTCCCACCCAATAGGTAGTAAAACTATCTTCCTTGAGGACGAATGGACTGCATTCCATTCGTAAATTACGTCTCGAATAATTGAGCGCTCAGATGCTACATCACCTGGTGAAGCGATCATGACATTAAAAACTCTAGCATTATAACTCATTATTAGTACTCCATTTTTGGCATGGGTATGGGGCTACTCATCAATATACAAGTGATGGTACATCAATTTGGAGGATTGTATGCATAACGCCCAATTAAGGTGTGAGCAACGCTACCACGTAATCTAACCATGCTACCGTTAACACAAGACCCAACGTTGACATCAAAAAGGCCAAGCGTTGGGAATCAATCTTGAGTGCTTTGTTATATTTAAAATATACGACTAAGTATACTAGGCGAGTTGCGTGTGCTTATTTCATTTAAGAAGATAGATGTTACTTCCTTATGGAATCGTTGATTTTCTTTAAATGCTGATTGTTCAGATTCCATTTTTACCACCTCATACTCAATAACAGGTATTGCAATTGAATCCATTTGGTTCTTATATGATGTCTTTGCTTCATTTGTTGATAAGTCTAGCGTGGTAAGCTCTCTCATCAGTTGAACTAAGATTTTAGGATCCATCTCTTTTATTTCTTGTGGAATAGCAGCCTTTCTATCTTTATGTCCATCATTAAGAATTTGAAAGTGAGCTTCAGATAACTTTTTATATTCGCTGTAAGTACCTGTTGCTAACGCTAGATCCTCGTATTTTTGATAAACCTCAACTCGGCACTTTGATACTTTTTCACTCAATTGTTGTAACTCTGTCTTGGCTTTTGATTGCGCCTTTATTATGGACATAGGAAAAATTTGATGATCTGGACTATTAGCTATTTCCGGATTAACAAGCATATGATTAATTTCATCAAACATAAGTTGATAATTACCTGCTAACTCTCCATGCTTTAGAAATAGCTGATTTTGTAGTGGTGTACATGTAGATGCGGCGTCGCGAAGTGGGCGGTAATATTCTTTTACCAAACTCTTATCCGTACTTAGATCGCTCTTGTAAGCTTCGATGATCCCGGCAAAAATCAACGAGCCAAAACACAAAAGCAAGAGGTTTTGGAGAAAAGTGTAATCTCGTTTCTTTGGAACGGTACTGCACGTTTCGTTGTTACCACTGTTACCTTCTGACATAGTGTTACCCTTCTAAACTGGATGCATACACAGTATCACTGCAATCACTGTGTGTAAATACAGTGATTGAATATAACGCTTGTTAAACAGCAGCTTGATTTATTGGTTAAATTGAATTTGAGCTTGTGCCACCTTGTCACGAGGGTTGGGCGAGCTAACAATGTAGTAAACGTTGAACCCCCGATTTTCTATCTCCTAATGAGTAATACTTGTGATAGCACTTGGGCTTAAAATCAAGGATTGCAGGGGTGGTAAAATACAGTAGTTTCATTTTCGTAAGTGGTTGATTTTTAAGTGTGCACCTTTTGCAATTTAGTGCTTTTTTGAGTGATGAAATACGTAGGGGATTATGCATAACCTTATGAAAAATAAAATGAAAGTTATAATTTTCACCCTATCTTGACATGGTAGGGGTCGGCGATTCGAGTTCGCCCGGACCCACCAAATTTTAGAAGAAGCCCACCTTTCTGGTGGGCTTTTTTGTGTCTGTAACTTATTGATATTCAAGTGAAATTCCTTCTTTTGTCCTTTTTTCTCCCTTTGTTATTACTCTGCGTTAGTACTGAGTAAAGTTCGAGGGGGTGGTAAAAAGGTGGTAAAATACAGTAGTTTGTAAAGCGCTTGAAGTGGGCTATATTGCGACGCTTATGGCTGGTACTTCATGCCATTCTACGTCGTGACTATCAGTGTAAATCTGAGTGGTTCTATCACTGGCATGTGCCATGCGTTGGCGAGGGTTTACACCCATTTCATCGATGAGTTTTGCCGATAGTCTCCGGATTTCATGGAAAGTAGGGCGCTTAGCTTTTTCTACGTTAGAGTACAAACCGAGTTCGTCGCGTACTTTGGAAAATGTTTCGCTGATCATACGACTGGTTACTTGGTAACGGTGGTCACACTGCTTAGCGATATTATTGTTTCTTGCAGGTCTACGATGCACTACGTAAGGGCAATGTAGCTTATCTGTTTTAGATAGCTCTACAACTTCTTTGATAGCGCTTGACACCGGAATAGCAACATAAGACGTTTTAGCATTCTTAACCTTTGCTCGGTGTATGTACAAGGTACCAAATACCATTTCTCCGTTCTCTGGTTTTGGAGTATCAAACCAGACAATTCCACATGTATCCGGTTTTGGTTTTGGTATACGGTATTTTATTCTATGTAGTTCAGCTACTGCGTGAGTCGATTGAATCGATAACCCCATAGCTACTTTTAAAAATAGTGGGGCCTCTTTTTCAATTGCTTTGAATGCCTCTATATCTAAATCCAAGCGTTCTTTCTTATTATCCGAAGCATTTAGCCGTTTCGGTTTTTTGTTCAACATGAAGTTTTCACCAATTGCGGATTCATCTGCTAGATAGCTAAAGATCTTCTTTAATCGAGAAAGTTTCTTGTTATAAACCTCTTTGGATTTATCACCATAATATGTATTTAGAAAGTCGTTCATGGTTTCTAAGTTAATTGATTTGGAAAGCTTGTCTCCTACAAACTCATTAAGTCGAGCATTATGAGTGCGTCAATAATTTTGAAGTCGTGCTTGGTATACCTTTTGTTGTGCCGTGCCCGGATCAACCGATTTCTAGCTCTCTGTTGCGCTCGAGCAGGTTGATAGGAAGGATTAGGGTGATAGGAGTTGTATAGAGAGTTACGTTTAAATTCTCGGTAGATAGTGCTCTTGTGACGCCCTAGTTCTTTAGCGATGTTGACGACACTAATGCCTTGCTTTCTAAGTGCGGACATCATATACCTTTCATTCTCAGTGAGGTGTGTGTAATTCATGTTTTTTCACTTCTTGGCGGGAGTAAAACTTATGAATAGCACATCTCACAGTTTTAAATTTCAGGGGGTCGCACTTCGTACTTGAATCCAAGCGGTATAACAAGTTACTTCAGAGTGATTCGCAACGCGCTAAGTCGACATGATATTTATAAAAATTATTAAGAGGAAAAGATGAAATTTGATATGTCTGTTAATGATAACTCTGCTTCATTCTTTTATAAGGGGAGTGAAATTTGTATTTTCGTTGATAGTTTTGATAATAAAAACTTTGATGTTAGACTAGGAAATATAAGTGAATCAGAGTTAATTGGCTCAATTTCTGCAAAAAGTGACTCTGAATTGAACTCGAAGCTTGAAGAGCTTTATCGTAGCTTTATGGAGGGGTAAACATGATTTCACGATCTCAAATAGCTGCTCTCGAACGTTCAGTGAATGAGATTTTACGTTGCCATAAATGTCATTTAAGTCATCTAAGCACTTTGTTAAAGATAGAATGAATGACATACGTAATAATCTATTGATAATTATTACTGAGCTTAACTCTATATTTAACAGGTTAACAGTATTACATGTAGAGGTGCTTAAGAAGTTGAGTTACAATGATACTTTTAACATTAGATGTACGGTTTCGCATATAAATATGTGCCTTGCGCTGTTAATAAGATTCACGTTGATGGTGATGAGCATCAACGTGAATATAGTTATTACAGTAATGAGAAAAAAAGGACTGGAAGTCAACGGACCCCAAAGAATTTCTTGTTTAATTTAATAGCGCGCTAACAAAGCGTTTAAGAGGGATTTTGCACACGTGGCATTTTTACTATGCGTCGATTTAAGTTATTAAGGGGGTATGCGTCAGCTTCGGCATTGCGTTGCTCACACCTTAACAGGGTGTTAGCTGTAATGCCAGATATTGCCTAATGTAAATTGGAGGAATAACATGAATGGAATCTTACCTGACTTGATTCAAAGCTTTGAAGAATGCTTAAAAATGGTTGGCGGCCAAAACGATCATTACGATGTTGACGCAGCATTGGCGATGACTTTTATTTTGATGCAAAGAAAAGTTTTCAACGAACAAGAGCGCAGTATCTTGTCCATGAAATTATCCAAAAAGTGTTTAAAACGGGAAAATATATTTAATGATGTGAATGAGCAAGCTGAATTTTTAGAAATGGCCAGTTTTTATCCTGAGACAGTAAAATATTTGGTTAATAACGGAGTGTTTAATCTTTCAACTCTTCGTCTTGCGCTAGATAATTTGAATCATGAAGTACGTAAGAGTAGTGGCTATAGCTCTATGGCACAATGCGCGATGCAAACTCAAAGTAAAGCTGATAGTGCAATCATCATTCAAAACTGTATCAATTTGATAGATAGCTAACAAACTGCTTAAGAGTGATTTCGTTTAAGAGTGATTTCCAACGCTTGGCATTTTTACTATGCGTTAATTTTAGTGATTAAGGTGCTTTGCGGTGGTATCGGTGTTGCGTTACTCACCCCTTAATTGGGCGTTAGCAGACAAAAGTAAATCAAGGAAGAGGGTACGTTATGTCTGATAAAGTAATTAAGTCTTCAACAGCTACAATTCAATTCGGTGCGACTAAAGCAGATGGGAAATTAGAACTAACGAAGCCGGATTTAATTTTTATTCCGTACAACGAAAAGTTGGGTTTTGGTCCATATCAATTAAAGCGCCAAGGCATTGCTGCCGTAGCTAAGTGCTTGGGCAAAGGTGGTGGTGTAACTCCAACCAACACGAATGCATTTCGCATAAAGCTAGCCAACAACACGTGTTACGAGTTTATTGTAGCGAAGCCAGAGCAATGGATAGATGCACTCGGTGAAACTTTCAGCTAACAAACTGTTCAAGATGGATTCTCGATTTCATTACAAGGCATTGTTTTATATGTAATATTATCTTGGTGTTACCCTCTAGGGAAACATTGAGAGGAACTGCGAAAATAACTCCTAATTGTGATTTAAATCACTGTTTGTGCTTGTTTTTGTTTCGGATCTTCACCGAGTAGCCTCTAAGATCAAAATGTGCTCAAGAGGAGTAATTCAAGTTTGTGGAATTAATCTCAGGATTTAAGATAGCGCCCAAGTTTTTTAAAGTGGAGTTCAAACTCGTTAATTTGCCTCATTTCCTGCTGGCAATAAGTAAGAAACCCTTACCTGTTGCTTTCCAACTCAAAGCAACTCTTTAGTTGTTGCGTCCGTATATTCGGTTTCTTGATGAAGGAGCTACCCTCTAGCCTTTTATGCTTCATCATCTTGTAAAGTTATTGAATTTATTAATGATTAAGCACTGAGCAATATGGGTTTGTATTCGGTGTGCTCTGTTCCAATGATACTGGGCGCTCAAATAAGCGAGTTGCCATACATCAGTTAATTCATGCTCTACTAAATTAGAAAAACGCAACTCTGAACTGTGCAAAGGCGTGTCAGATGTCGACCACGGCAGACTCACCTTTGCCTCAAAATAAGTTTCACCAAGTTACAATCAACGATGCAACTTTACAAGTTTGCATCAGCTTTTGTAACCTAAAAGTGGATACCCCTATCAGATCTCACTTTTAATATAGTTCTATATGTCAATACATTAGAAGTAAATGACATTTTACAAACGAAACGCCTACTTAATATTATGTAATGATTTGTGTATTGAAATTACCTAAGGACTTTTAGGCACGGACTCTTTAAGCGTCACATCTTCCAGATACACCCATCGGCAACACAATCAAGATCCGTTAAAGTTTCTCATTGTTCTCATGGGTCTAGAACCATATAAAAATGATTTACATCGTGAAAATCAATCGTTAAGCCTTTTATCTGGTATTGTGTTGTACAGACATTTATCGAAGCCCGACCAAAGAAAAGTAACGAGTAGTGTGTTGAATTTAAAAAACAATCGCTTGAAGTCTAAACTCTATGGAATGATAGGCCAAATCGGCGCAAATCCATACTGGTTCTGCTGGTCACTAAGTGATTCTGAGTTAAAAAGTTATTATAATTCAAACAAGAAAATCTCTGACTTACTCAGTAGCCCTGGCTTTGATGTTCCAACGATTTCAGTCGGAGTGTTACCCGCTGGCGCATATTCTGTTTTTAATGAAGGAATGAAAACAACAGTGACCAAAGGTCTAACGAGTATCGTTAGTTCGAATAAGGTGCTAGAGACAGCGAAAAAATTGGGATTAAGAAAGCAACTCGTAGGTGAGTCAGGGCGAATGCTTGGCGCTTTTGTGATAATGATTATTGGTTTTAATGCAATGCAAACCAAAGGCATGAAAGATGCCAGAAAAGAGCTGATCCTCAGAGGTCTAATCAATCCTTCGGAGTTATAATGATTATAGCAATATTGGGTCTTTTCGGTGGGTGCACTTTACTCTTCTTTTACTTGCAAGGACTAAAGACAGAGCTAAGAGAGGGCTCATCCGGTATAGTTAAATTCAACGCTTTTCCATTCAACGTAGCGATGCTGATTGGTGTTATTGTCGGCTGCTTATTCTACATCGTGATGGCTGTAGACAGTTTGGCTGTGGTATCAGCGACGATAGCGATAACATGGTTTATCTTACGTATATTTCGCGATCGAATAATTCGTGCACTCTTAAAGGGCCTATGAACTACTATCTACCCTTTGATGTTTGCTTTAAAAATTAACATCAAAGGCTTTTGATGTGCCCAGCCGGACTGGATATATCAAGAAGCGACTTTTTGATACCAAAAGTTATCCGTATTTCTCTAATTTAAGTGATAGAACTAAGAAAGTTTGGTCCAAAACCTTGCCAGTGTTGGCAGTATTTAGTCAACTTTAGTGTGGAAGGTGTACGAAAGACCAGTGGCGGCTGTTAAAAATAAATTGAAAGGTCTGCAATGTGATATGAACTGATGGATGCTCATCAAATATACAAACCATTTCAGTTTTGCCTGGTGCTAGCTCTGAACTACGTTATGGATGACTAGTGAAAGAGACCTTCCCGCTGAGGTGAGAAAATATCCAGATCGGATTGGTATGGCCGCTTTCCGTCAATAGCTAATTCTACTAATACTCGGCCAAAGAGTGGGGCATATTTGAAAGCGCGCCCAGATTCCATGATAAAAACTATCTGTGCATGGGGGCGTTGGAATTTTACCTATTACCAACTTACCATCGGGGCTCATTGAGTAAAGAACAGGTGCCAGCATCTTCCATTTTTCCTAGGTTAACAGCTTGCGAGTTTAGCAATGATGATAAATGTTCGGAGAGTTCCTTCATCAATCGCTGGTCCATCTTATGGTTAATCTGTGTGGGGTTATAAAAAACATCATAGGTGTAATCCGCATTCATCTTGACACGATTTTCTCGTGATTTTGAAGAGTTTGTAAACTGTTATGCCGATGATATTGTAGAAAAGTGGATTGACTATTTTGTAAAGAAAAAGCATGTAAGTCCAACGACAATTACGAAGAAGGTAAAAATGTCAGAACTATCAGTTGTTAAAGTTACACATGTTACGGGCCATATTTTAGAAATAGAGTTTAGTGATAATCACGTTTCAATCGTTGATTTTGCACCATTCATCTTTAGTGTTGTCCATCCTGATTACGATGTATATAAATACATCTCTTGATTTTTGCAATTTGATTTGCTTGATGGAAATTTAAATTGGGACGATTACACAATGAGCTTTCCTGTTGAACATCTATACGAAAATAAGCTGTAAATCGAGTTCTTAGTATCAAGTTTGAAGTGCGACACTTAGAGTAGCTGCTATTTTTGAGTGTGTTAGAGTGCTTTTTGTTTCAGTGAGGTACGTACAGTGTCAGTAATTCAATTTGTCAAGTTGTGGAAAAACCATCCATACCCAAAATCTCCTTGTGATAGGGCTCATTTTCCTAATCAGTGTGCTATTCGTACGGGTTGCTCTGGAGGAAACAGGTATCGACACTTCAAGTTTTGACCAAAAATATCCTAATAGGCGCTGCTACCCTGGCTTTAAACATAGTCCTAGACACATTTTAGCAGCCCAAGAGTTAGCAAATTGGATCTCTGTTAACCCTAATATATTTGGAAATAAAGAGCTTATTAAAGAGCAAAGAGAAAATCATTAATGGGTCGGAGAGGGATTATCTTTATCAAGAATGGATGGGGTAGTACCGATCACATTGACGTTTGGGATGGCGAGCATATGAAGGGAGGCGCCCCTGATTGGATTAATCTTGGTGATGAAGTTTGGTTTTGGGAGATAAAACAGTGAAACAAACAACTACGCTACTTTTATCGTTTGTTAGTTTTTCTTCCTTAGCATTTAATCTGTCAGTTAACAATGGATCATCTTGTACTTTGTTTGAAGAGTCTACCATTTTTGAAACAAAACTAACTTCTCCATGTAACTGGGCAGTTAATGCTCAAGGTGATTTACAGACACTCAGTGTAAAAGGTAACAAAGTAGCCATTCTTCTAGGTCAACCTATATCTTCTAATCAAGCTGAAAAATGGGGGGTGAGTGTCGAACAGAACTGTTCTCTTGAATCTGTTGGTGTAATGATTGATGAGGTTTCAAAAGTAATCGCGGTCAGTAAGCCGCTTGAAGGGGCATTGTTGTGCCCGGTTCTTCCTATAGATGATGTGTTTTTCGAAAGCTACAATTGGTCTCTCTAGCCGCTATACATAACAAAGCATTTAAGAGTGATTCCCAACGCGTGGCATTTTCACTGTGTGTTGGTTTCGGTGTTTAAGGTGGCATCAGTATTGCGTTGCTCACCCCTTAACAGGGCGTTAGTCGCCAGAAAAAGCTAGCAATCAAAATCATGTTTCTAAGCTTAAATGTGTGATTCATAGAGATGGTTTCACTTTTCTTAGCTGAAGATCGAGCTTGTAATTCTGCTCTTGAGACCTCTCTTTCTTGATCTCGTAGTTCTGAGATACCTCTTCAGACAAAAGGGTTTGATCAGAATCTTAGTAATCCTGTCTATCCGAGGTTAGCCCATTTAACGAGCTGTGGGGCCGTTCCTAGGTGTAGTAGTGTTGCCATTCAGCTAGCAGCAGGTCCAGTTCTTCCAACCCCACATAGACATCTATGGTCGGATAGAACTCACTTTTATCTGTTTTCTGCGAGAGTTCCACTTTACCATTCAAGTGAGGTGAACCAGGCTTATTTGGGCGAAACTTGATCCCATAAATCATGAGTTGTTTCTGGACTTTCTCAGCAAAGAATTCACGCTCTCTGTCCGTCTGAATACGCTGGATAGGAAATGGTATCTCTTCCACGACACAATCGATAAAGTCAACTGTATTTGCTGCTGTGCGCCGAGAGCAGCACCTTAGAACCCGATAGCGAGAGCAGTCATCAATAGCTGTATAATGGCAAATTCCAGGCGCTATTTTACAGGTGTTCATGTGGACTCTATCACCAGGAATTGGGCGCTCATATCTTTGGAAATTTTTTTTCGTCGGTAAGTTACGATGAGTTTGACTGATGCTTCGTATAAAACTTTATGGAGTGTCGCTGTGCTTAGATGTATTTGGTGAAGTCGGATTACTTTCGTTTGTATACGCCGCGCCCCTAAATTGCCTTTCTCACGCATCGTAACGATCAATGCTCTTAGCTCATCATAGAGCTTGGCAACTGGAGATGAATGAGGGCGTCTGCTCTGGCTTTCCAGACCAGCGATTCCATACTGCTTCTATCGCCTAGCCCACTTATGTAATGTTGGTCTGGAAATACTACAGCGTCGACATACGAGGCCTGCATAACCACATTCCTCATACATTTTTGCCCACCGTAGTCTTTGTTGGATTTCTCTGTCCATAGACACCCAGCATAGTTGAAAGAATGTCTATGAATCACACAGTTTAGGATAAAGACTCTAAAATCTGAAGGGGCTGGTTTGTGTACGGATAGCGTCTTGGTTGTAGAGGTTTAAATTAGAGACATCCTTTAAAACATGATAGGGCCAAGCTTTGAAAGTTAACTCTAGTCACTTCGTAATATCTTGTATTTGAGGTTGAAAATCCTCCCCTATGGCTGACCGATAAATTAAATTCTTAGCTAACTCACGCATCACTTTAGTATGCATTGACATAAAATGATTTATTTTGTCTCGGTCGACACTATAAGTAATTAAATGAATCAACCCCATTCTCATGTGTTAACTTCAGTTTCTTGCGGAGTTTCTTAATATACTGTTTATCGTCATCTTTTTTCCCTTGCAATCTCCTGGCTCAAACACATAATTAATTAGTATATCTTCCAATTGTTGATATTTTAGAGGGTGCTCGTCATTTTTCGGCGACGTGAATTACGCTGAAGCCAGTCCGTAATCACTACTAGTTCTTCATCGGATTGAGTAGTAATCAGAAAGCTAGTTGTAGATAGAATAATCAACATCTTTGGTATATTCTTGGGTTTTTCGTCGTCATTTGTGTTTGGGGTACATAGATAATTTGACTCCCTTCTGGATCATACCCTGCACAATTTCGAGAACCACAGTATAAAAATATCATACTAGTTTCATACTCTTTAGCCCGGAATGTGACTTTGTCATTTCCATTGCTTTTTATAACTGCTATCACATCATTTTCTCTAGTGACTCCTTGTTTTTCATGATTGGATATATGACAATAAAAATGAATGTTGCTAAAAACAATCCTCAAGATACCTTTAAATATGATAGATATTTATCTTCTATTTTCGTTGGATTTTTAGTATTTAACCTAAAGTGCTTTTTGACCTGGCTACTTTTCTGGCTAAAAAAATTTTACGTATAGTTGTACTGATTGATATTCTTAAAATGAATATACAAACACGCATCCAAACGAAAGAAGCTAAAAATCTACAATATTATTTGAGATTTATATAAAACCTCATAAATAATTTGTTGGAAGCTTCGATCTAATAAGTCGCCATCAAGACCTAAGATTCTAAAATATCCATGTTTAAATTCTGTGCTAGCACAGTATAAACATTCAGTAATTAAAGAAGTAGCGCCCGCGCTGTCAGCTAACTTCTTATAATTCTCTTTTAAGACTATAATGGAATATTACTTTATGATAATTTTAATAATTAACTTTAACCACGAAGGTCGCTATTTAATTGAAAATGCCAAGCGTTTGAGTCATTCTTAAGTACTTTTATAAAAGCCGACGTATGTTTCCCACCAAGGAAAATACTTTGCTATTGATGTACTCAAAGAAACAGCTATGAGAAATAGCAAACCAAACATAAACATAGGATACATGGTGAAGTTTGTTATAAAACTAAAGTATTTTTGCTCTAGGCCTAGTAGTATTAACTTTGTCTTCTCGTCTGATTTTGCTTTAACTCTTAACTGCCAAGTTTTATGAGGTAAATACTGGGAGCCACTAATCCTTACAAAGAAAATAACGAGTAAAGAAAGAACCCGATTCACCGACGGTGAAGATGTTCCCATATACGTTATTGCCAGAGTAAAAAATAACACCCCGAACCTGTATTGAGGAAGTTAGCCCACAGTTTAAATTGTTCGCTAACTAGTGCAATGTACTCGTTTGTTCATTCTACTTTATCCAATCACGGTTTCCTCATTGTTACTCTTGAGTAATTTAATACATTTCATAGCTGCTACTTGAAATTTAAGTTGGCTAAAACACTCTTAGCAGTTCTTCTTCAAACCGAAGCCCACGCAAGTCATAGTGGTCACATAAGTGTTTAAAAGATTCAGTGGCATACAGTCTTTGACAACCTTCAAGTCGTGATTTAAATAGATATCGCTTCTCGATATCCGATTCTTCGAAATAAAGTATTTCGTAACCATCTTCGATGCCATCAAGATATTTCTTCACGCAAACAGATTCGTCTTCTTGGCCAAAGGAGAGGCAGTTAAAGACATAAACTTGTTCCTCTCCGACAGTTACCAATAGAAACTCACCTTCATTTTCTAAGGTGGGTTTTAATATTTCGTAAGCACGATGGGACAGTACTAGGTATGTCATAGACCACAGCGACACATCAGGGATGTCAGCGTTAGTTCCTAAAACGTCATCGAATGAGGCGGATACATTTTTCCAAATATCTAGTAATGACGTGTTCTGAGAGCGCTGGCGGTGTATGGTCATTAGATGTTGTTTGCCTATGGCACCGAAGAGTTCCGTTGGACCTAATTGCAAAGCCTTGTAATCATGCGGCACCTCTTTCAATTGGTAGACGTTCATTATTCACCATTCCAGTTCGGGTTTTTGCTAGAAATCATACCTTCGGGGTAAGTAGAAGTTTTTAATTTAATTTTGATATTACGAAGACGGTTAATGAACACATCTTTTTAAGAGAGTTATTGCTTAAATTTGTAACTACCCATGCTTCATAGTCATAGCGATGAACTTTCTTATATGCTTCAGCATCTGGAGAACTCCAATATCCTTTGTTTTTCACATTTCTAGGTAACCAAACACCATTGGATGGGTCATTGATTCCAAGACCAAGCGTATGAAGGTTGAGTGTTACAAAGATCATTTCCATTTTTCGGAAATGCCCAGTTCCCATAATAATATGGTGGCTTCATGTCGTTTAGTTTGCTTGGTGTCACCGATACTGGGTAGGTATCTTGCCAAAACACGGGTAGGGTGATGAGGTTCATCCATTAAATCGTCTGACGAAGTCGCTGCGCTTCGCTCTTGATATTCTGTAAGTTATTTTGTAATGATACCGTGCATTTAAGCTACGCCTCAAGGTTTTGAGGTGTTTCAAATCTTCTTGAGAAGCTTTGAAAGATTTAGGGTTGCTCTCATCCAAGTTTGATTATAAAGTTTAATGGTTGAAACCTCATATCGGTGTACAGCTAGTTCAAGTGCAATTGGATTTCGGGACGTAGTGGTACAGAAAGTCATTTGCCTCTAGGTTGCACAACATAATCTCCATTTCCGATTGTGCGTTTATCATATGCACAACTACAGATAGCTTCAACGCTAATTAGTTGATATTGTAATTAGCTCTCAAAAATGTCCTTGGTTGTTTATAACTCTATAGATGGCAGCTACAGATGGCAGCTACTTGTGAGTGCATTAAGTTCTTTGAGAACACACCTACAGAAGCTCGTGTGCATTACTTATTCAACATAATTGAAAGTTTTGAAAAATTGATTATATTTTGTATGATCTGACATGCATCTATCTTTAATGGTTGATTTGTCAATAATATTGCGGGGCGTCTATGTCTGGAAAATTTGAACTTTATAAAGATACAGCGGGAGAATATCGCTTTCGTTTAAAAGCAGGAAATGGACAAAATATCTTAGCTAGTGAGAGCTACACAACAAAACCAAGTTGTGAGAATGGCATTGACTCAGTGAAAAAGAAGGCGCCTGACGATTCAAGATATGAAAGGAAAGAAACAGCGGCTGGCAAATACATGTTCAACCTAAAAGCTGGTAACTATCCAAGGAATCTAAAGCTAGAGGTAAACTTGGCAGAGGTGGTTTAGCTATGCTTGTCATTTTGGGAGCTGTTGCGTTTAATAAGTCTGAATTAAAAAAAGTAAATACAGAGTTAGAAAATCGAAGTGTGCGATTAGTTTCGGGGCTTCATCAATGATTTCAAATATTATTTCTTATGTGCTTGTCACTGTCTTCGCTATATGGTTGTGGAATGATGCTCCAGCTCAACATAGAGATAACCTGTTCTATGTGGCCGTAGTATGTTCTCAAATCGGTTTCTTTATTTATTCTCGAAAGTTAGAGAAACTTAAAAACAGGTTAGACGACTTGGAAAATAAGCACACTCTAGAAACAAAAAACTAACAAGGTATTTAAGAGTGATTTCCAACGCGTGGCATTTTTATGTCATCGTTGGGTTTTGTATTTAAGGCGTATAAATTAGTGTGGTGGTGACGTTGCTCACACCTTAATGCGGCATTAGTGCGGGTTTGGCGTCGAAGGTCATAAGTTTTGGTATTTATCTGTGTTAGCGCTCGTTTTTACACCTTTCAGTTTGTGTCTTTCATGTTCTTTCCGGTGGCACTATATATGGATTGTTCGCTTCGATTTCATCGTTTACGGTTTCTAACTATTAGCCTACTTCTTTGGAGCTTCTTCGTTTTCGCTGTACTTCCTAAGTTAATCTTGCCGTTTTTCGGGTGTTGCCATAAAAGTGCGATGAATGAATCCTTTTCTAATTTGAAGCCAGTGAAAGTAGGGCAGTTCAGTGCATTTTTCTTCTAGTCAATCCTCGTCCATTAATCGAGTTGAAGTTTTGTAGCTGCCCGTCTCACTTCAGTGTTCAAATTCTTTCATATTATGCCACTTTTCAATATTTTGGAGCGTATAAATAGAAGTGGCGCATGTACGAACAAATTGCTTAAGAGTGATTCGTAACGTGTGGCATTTATACTTTACGGTGGCTTATGGTGATTAAGGCGCTGTGCGGTAGCTTATTATTGCGTTACTCACACTTTAGCAAGGCGTTAGCATTCATGGAGAAAAAGAATGTCTCACAAAACAGAAGTTCGTTACTGTTCAGATTGCGGTACGGATACTCATCACGTAGTTGTCTTGGTCAGAAAGCCGAGTGCTTTTAAAGGTGCCAAAAATCAGAAATTTAAGGAATTTATAGCAGGCGCGATTAAAGGCTGGGCTCTTGGAGCATTTGTTGCCTCTATGGATGAGTTTGAGCGTCACCTAGTTTGTGAAAAGTGCGGTAAAAAGACAGTAGAAGGTTAGCTACCTATATAACGTAGAAAATTTATAGTATAACTTGGTGCTGAATGCTAACAAACGCTTTAAGACGGATTCGCAACGCGCTGCATTTTCACTATGCGTTGGTTTTAGTGTTTAAGGTGGTATGCGGCGGCTTCGGTATTGCGTTGCTCACCCCTTAGCAAGGCATTATTGCCCAGAGGAAAAAAAATGAAGCATAAACAAAGAGAGCTGTTAGCATATATTGAGTTGGAAAGTGGTACTGTTTTGATTGATATCATCAAACTGACTCGAAACGGTCGCTCTTATTATTTTCAAGGTAAAAGATGGTTACGCAATCAATATAGATTAGGTTGCGATGATTGCACATCAGAATCTGGGGATAAGCTAAATATTTCCATTTTGAATCGAAGACATGCTCCTAAGTGGATTGAGGGCACAGTGTTGCGTGTATCTGAAAGGGCAAAAGAACGGTATGAATTTTGGCTATCAAATGGGCGCTGACAGCGTAGCCGTTAGCTCAGTGCAATAACAAACTATTCAAGAGGGATTCGCAACGCGTGGCATTTTCATTATGCGTTGGTTTTAGGGATTAAAGTGGTGTGCGGCGGCTTTCGTATTGCGTTGCTCACACCTTCACAGGGCGTTAGCTTTCTTTGGGAGAATGAAATGAACCAATATTTGATCGAACCAGAAGTTCCTGGAAGCTTGGGTGAAAATACGCTGGCAAATTTCGATTTGCATCCACCGACAATAGAAAAGCTACATTTTCAGTTTGATGGTTGGTTAGGTGATGATTTATTGACTTCATTTCCATGCTTTTTAGTCTCTGAGCGTTTAGCCATGGCCTTACGCTCATCGCAGTTGTCAGGATACAATCTGGAAGTGGCTGAAATATCTATTTCTGACATATTTGAAGAACTGAATCCAGAGTGTACGTTACCTCGTTTTTCGTGGTTCCAAGTCTCTGGAACCATAGATAAAGACGATTTTAGCGTCACAGATACTGGGCTACTCTTAGTTTCTGAAAGGGCACTGGTTTTGTTACAAAAATATCAACTAAAAAATGCTGACGTCGTAGAGTACGAAAGCTAACAAAGCATTTAAGAGGGATTCCCAACGCTCGGCAGTTTCAGTTCAAAGTTTTAGTGCGGTGTTTATGGCACTATATTTCGGGTTAGGCGGTGAGTTGCTCACCACTTAATGCGGCGTTATACGCAGGGTGAATTTTGCTTCTAATCCCTTGCGTCAGAGGCTCCTTATCTGTGGCTTATCGCTTTGTTTTATATGCATTAGTTCCTCTTAGTTTTGCTAAATCATTAGGTAATGGACTCCAAGCCTCCATGCCAAAATTCTAAATTTGCGAGTGTTTTGCGTATTTCGGTGATAGCGATCGCTTGTTTCGTTTTATCCCGATCACCTGATCCTGCCGTTTCTCTCTCTTCCTATTTTTACTCTAAGTGATCGGATTGCGCCAGTTTTCTCATCGACTCACCTCCTAGTCCTGTTCGATGACTATTATGTACCAGCCGATCCATGAGAGCGTCTGCGACGGTTGCGTTGCCGATCATGTTGTACCACTCTTTTACAGGTAACTGACTAATGACGATTGTGCTGCTGTTTTGGTAATGATCTTCCAGTACTTCCAGAAGATGGCCCACATGCTCTTGAGTCAGTTTTTCCATCCCCCAGTAGTCAAGGTTCAGTAAGGCTTTCTTAGCTTGCGATTGGAGTTGTTTTTGATAGCTGCCATCCAGACGATCTGCGGTCAGATCATCAAGCAAGCGAGTTAATCGGTAGTACCTGACGGTTTGTTGTTGGTCGAAGGCACTGGTTGCCAGTGCGCAGCCAAGATAGGTTTTGCCTGCACCTGTTGGGCCTGTGATCAAGATGTTCTGATGCTTGTAAAGATAACTACCCGTCATAAGTTCGCTCATCTGTTGACGATTGAGATTTCGTCCTTCTTTGTAGATGAGTTGGCTTGGCTTCGCATCAACTCTCAGCTTGGCTTGTCGCTTTAGACGTTGGATTTTGGTCTGAGTACGATTCAAGATTTCACTTTCCAGAAGCAGGCTTATTCTTTCCTCGAAGTCCAACTCTGCGTAGGTGCTTAGTTGTTCCTGTTGCTGCTCTAACGATTTTACAGCATGGCTCAAGCGGAAAGTTTTGGTTTGGTCGTTCAGTGAGTTCATATCTTTTCTCCTAATGATAACAGTTCGGGCCACGGACATTGCTATGAACTAGGTTCGGCGTGCTCGCCTTGTCTTTGCTTAGTTGCCCTTCTCGATTATTTTTCAGTAGATTGCTGATGAAGGTGTAGTTCGGTTTTGTCAGCATCAGCGCATCGTTACAGGCTTGCTCTAAGCGCGATTCGCCATGCGCTTTGTTCAGATTGAGCAGCTCAAGGCAGGAGCGATACGACTGCTCTGGATGAGGCTTGGAGTTGAGCATCTTATTGACGGCTTCTCGCGTAGCTGGGCCGATGTTAGCTCCCCCAGTTGAGCAGGCGTCCAAGCGACCACTTCTGATGTTGATGATTACTCGGCATGTGCTCTGGTTGGGTGCTGTTTCCGCGCTCTCTTTGGCTGAGTGGATGCTGGGCGACCAAGTTACCTTGATGGTAGATCTGCACGAGACGGTTGTAGGCTTCCAGTTCGACATGGTGACCTACAAGTTGATGTGGCACGAGTAGTGGTGGCGGCGATATTCGATGTGATAATCAGGCCCGACTTTGGCTCGTTTGGTTTAGGTATACAGGTAACGCTGTATTTTTTTGGGGGGGAACGGAGGCTTATCGAGTTTGTCGAACAACGCTTTACGACTTGCACCATACTGTTTCATCTCACGTTGGTTTAAGTCGTTCATAAGCTGACGGATGGCGAGATTCAGTTCCTTGAAGGTATGGAAGGTTTGTGTCGTAGCCGCACCATGATCCAGCGCTCTACTAAGAGTACGGCATTCTCGGCCTTCGCTTTGCCTTTTGGTTTGCAGGGACGAGCTGGCATTACGGCAGTTTGATAGTGATTCGCCAGTTTCTGATAACTCTCGTTAAGCCTTGGCTCATATTGGTTAGCTTTGGTGACCGCGCTGCGCAGATTATCGGGAACCAAGTGTTGTGGTACGCCGCCGAGGTGCTCTAACGCATTGGCGCGCTTCTAACCTGTATGACTTACCTTGGCTTGAGAAGGCTTCAACATAGGTGTAATTGGACGCGCCCAAGGTCGCCACGAACACTTCTGCTTCTCGTACTTCGCCTGTGTCAGGATTGACTACCTGAAGCCGAAGCCCACAGTAATCGATAAACAGCTTGTCACCTGCCACATGGAGCTGACGCATGCTGCGCTTTTGGGTTTTGAACCAACGAGTGAAGTGCTCGCAGAACTGAGTGTAAGCGTAAGCTTGCTCTTGATATTGCTCATGATGTTCCTGCCACAACAACATCTTCGTCATACCTTTACGTCTGAGTTCGACTGCGTATTGAATGAAGTCTGGCATGACTTTATCGCGACTGGCTTTGTTGCCGTGATACAGAGCTTGAGTGAGATCAGCATCGCTACAACTTTCAGGTAGAGGCCAACCAAGTTGGCTTTGTTTAAAGCGAGTAAGGAGTTCCGATATGGTGGAAGGGCCGAGTTTAAGGCAAGAAGCGATGCTGCGATTTGAAAGACCGCAGTCGTACTTAAGGCGTAATACCTCTCTTATTTTGTTCATTGGATTCCTCTTTTGGCCATTGTCGCTTCCTTACTTACTTGTTTAAGAAGTAAAGAATAGCGAGCTATTGATCTAAAAGAGAAAAGGTAGGAATTCGGGCTTTCCGATCGCGGTTTTCG
>WJXG01000025.1_pt1 | contig 69650 bp, 72 predicted proteins | sample 9266541 | NCBI WGS metagenome assembly WJXG01 (sample SAMN12697363, study PRJNA563984) | aquatic metagenome | isolation source: water samples from a prawn hatchery tank treated with erythromycin plated on... | place: Australia | collected 2018-10-17 | reverse complement strand
CATCACCTTGAGAGCCATCGCCTTCTTGGTTATCGCCTGCTTGCTGACCTTCACCTTGAGAGCCATCGCCTTCTTGGTTATCGCCTGCTTGCTGACCTTCACCTTGAGAGCCATCGCCTTCTTGGTTATCGCCTGCTTGCTGACCTTCACCTTGAGAGCTATTGCCTTCTTGGTTATCGCCTGCTTGCTGACCTTCACCTTGAGAGCCATTGCCTTCTTGGTTATCGCCTGCTTGCTGACCTTCACCTTGAGACCCATTGCCTTCTTGGTTATCGCCTGCTTGCTGACCTTCACCTTGAGACCCATTGCCTTCTTGGTTATCGCCTGCTTGCTGACCTTCACCTTGAGAACTTTCGCCATTTTCAGGGCTCTGTTCAGGTTGAAGTGTAGTAAGCCAATCAACAATCTCATTAGCAAGATTAACCGAATCCATAGAACACATAACACTACAGCCCTCGCTAACATACTCATCAAGAGTTTCCATGTAGTGAGTGCCGAGCATATCACGCACGTGTGAACGTAAGCTGTTGTATTCTTTTTTGACAGGATTGTTTAGGCGAAGCATTCGCAAAGCGATTTGCACATATCGTGCAATAATCTCAATCGGGTTCATGTATTCTGGATCAGGTATCCATCCTTGTTCTGACGCAATAACTAAACGCCGTTCAAGAATTCGTTTCAGTCCAGGATAATCATCACTACCACGAAGTTCGACGTATGGATCTTCAAAAGCCATGAAAAACGACATGCGTACTTCATTATGAGCTCTTTTGAGATACATCAACGTCCTTTCTTGAGAGTACATGTGATGACAAGCTTCATGGGCTGATTGCCCTTCCGCTATATCTCTGTTTATTTTTACTGACCAGTCTGCATTGGGAATCCCAATAACCGGCATTTTATTCCGCTGTCCAGTACTTGGCTTCTCTTCAAAAGAAAAAGCCGATGTACCATTAGTTAGTTCAATTCTTACTCTTGAACCGACCAAAGCGGTAGAGAACATTTGCATTGTTCCCATCATTCGTTTTGCGTTAAATGCACCCATTAGGTAGCTCCTTTTTCAAATTTAAAAAAAAGAGCCTCCCGTAACGGAAGGCTCCCGTTACGGGTGGCAGAACATCAAAAGAGACCATTAAATAGATCATTAATCTCGATTGCTTTAGCACCAAAAGCCGCAATTGGCTCTGGAGCTTGTTCTGGTTCTTTTTGGGCGTCATCTGACGCTTGTTGTTCATCAACAACTGGTTGTTCTTCTATCACAGGCTGTTCATCGATAATCTCTGCTTCACGAGCGTATGAGCTTACCGACGTATGAGCTAGCATAGACAACTGTTCTTCTGACTTTGAATCAGACTCAAGGAATGCTTTTTCGTCTTCTGATAACTCATCAGCGAAAGCAGGAACCTTATCTTCTTCTATGTCTAAAGTAACACCCAATGCTTCAGCAAACGCATCGGCTAAGTTGCTTAAGTCCTCTTCTTGAATAGCTAGTTGCTCTTCTTCCGTTGGACCTGTTACTACTTTTGGAGCATCTGTCAGTTCTAAATCAGCAACAGATAATTGGTCAGGCTCAGTTTGAACACCGTTGGATGTGATTCCTCCGAGGAGTTCATCCATTGTTGTTTCAATAACTGCTTGACCGTCACTAGCTGATTGAGCGTACATATCATCAAGACTGATTTCTGCACTCTCATCGGCCATCGCGTTTTCAGCAATTTCAACCTGCATTTGGTCATAAAGATCAGAAGATTCTCCATAACTAATCACAAGGTTGCGTACTGTTTCTGTGCATTTTAGCTCTGTCATTACATCCAGACATTTTTTCATCGCAGCGAAGTCTTTGATTGAAGTTGCTTTTGTGTTGTATCCATCCGGCAATAAAGCCACCGTTGAATCAAGCTTTTCCCCAATTGCAAAGAAACCCGGTTGCAATAATTGAACTTCCTCAACCTTAGACTTAAGGTTTTTAAGAATTTCGATTGCAACACCAGCAACACCTGAGTTACTGATTTTAGGATCTTCGAAACGTTTTCTTTTTTCTGGGTCAGCAACCGCATTTTTAATTTGGCGCAAGCTGTAGTTCCAGAAATGGGTAACGTCTTTACAGAAGCCATCTACAATCTGATCAAGCAAACTGCTTGTCATAGTTGTATCAGCATTACCCGATTGTTGTAACAACTCTTCGACTTCAGTCATTGCACCACCATGAATAGCCAAAGCTTGGGGCGCACTGATTTTCATACGAATTTGTTGTTTAATTTTTTCACGCTTAGGAACGTATTGTTCAATAATATCCTTGAGCTTGGGATTAAGAATCTTTTGCTCAGCAATAATATCTGGATATTTGTTATAGAACTCTTCCGTTTCATGTGTGAGCTTTGCCTGTATTGCCAGTAACTCTTTGTATACCATCAAAGCTTTATCGTGCTTCAACAGAAACATGTTTTGACCCAAGTTAAAACCTTCTTTTCTAAACAGAGCGTAGATATTATCTCGGGCTTGGTTCTGGAAGTTCAGGCTTGATGTTGGCAGAAGTTGTACAGAAGGGTTTTTTACCGCTTCTTGTCCTGACAATTCTTCACCTGATGCGGCATCATAAATCTTGGTATTTTTAATAGTGTATTTACCACCGATACCACTGATCATGACGTGAATCAGAATGAAAAGACCTTCATTACCCTGCATTCGAACAGATGTATTGCTGATGGCCTCATTGACGAACTCTTCATTGCTCACACCTTTTACTGATGGCGCGATTGGTTTTACAGTTGTGTTTAAAGTTGTAGTTTGGTTGTTCATTTGTAGCTCCTTGAAAGGTAGCTACTACTCCCCTGTAAGGGGTAAGTAGTAACCCCTTATGGGTGAGTGAAATTAGATATTAAGAATTTTGATTTGGTGTTACTTCGTACAACTGACCAGTTTCAAGATTGCAAGTAATCAGACCTTTGGCTAAATAACCTTTTTCTAATTTCTCTGCAATCTTAGTCGTGACATAGTCTCGTACGTTGTCTTCACCAGGGAACTTAGCCATCTCTACGTGGTAGTAAGAGATATCACCAGTTACCGGATTTCTGTAAATCGTATGCGTACCGCGACGGTCTGCTCCGATAGCCCAGAACTTTCTTTCATCACCTTCTACATAGACATATAAACCCAACTTTACGTTAGTAATGTCTTGAATAGGTGACTCTGGATAGTTAGGTTTTTCTTCTTCAGTAGATTGTATTTGCTGTGATTTGGCTTTTGGTTCAGCTGCAACTGGTTCAGCTTCTGGCTGTTCTGGTTGCGCTTTGGCTTCTGGCTTAACTGCAGTTTCTGTCTGAGCAATTGGTTCTGGTTTAGCTTGCGCAGCAACAACCTTAGGTTGTGCTACTTTCTTAGCTGGCAACAAGACTGGAGACTTCTCCAGAACATCACCGAACGCAGATTCAAGCATCAGTTCCAATGCACGAACATCATCTTCTTCAGCTGAATGGCCGATCGTTCTTTGGTAACCATCTCGGACGGTACGGTATTGACCGAACTTGACCAACTCATTTGCCCAACCTTTCATCAAACGAATTGATGCAGGAGTATTTAGACGTTGAGTTGTATCAGAACCATCGAGGACTCTGACCATTGCTTTACCTTCTTCTTCCAGACGTACGTTCTCAAGAGCCTTGATACACATGTCATAGAATAAGCCGAGCTTATTAACCAATCCATCTGTCAGACGCGGAAATGCGTCTTTCAGAATTAGCTTAATCACCTCCATTGAAGGGTAAGGAACGCGAGTCCACATAAAACGCGCACAAAAGGCACGGTCTAGCTTATCAACGTTATAAATACCACGAGCATCACCATTACCAGCTGTTTGACCAGTACAGATCAAACGGAATGAGTCATGCGGGAAGTAAGTTGTGCCTGTATCATCTACCGTAAAAGGTTTGTAATCTGCTACGTCGTGGCATTTAGCGACAACGTTTTCAGCACCTTTATCGATTTCATCAATTACAAGACAGTAACCTACCGATTCAGCATCGTATGCGCGTGGAAGTACACCTTCTTCAAAGAATGTCATCCCATCCTTAACCATCATAGTACCCATTAACTTATCTTCTTTCGAAGATGGAGTTAACGATACTTGTAGCAAAGGAATGTTTAGAACATCGCACACGTAACGTGGCATTTCAGATTTACCGGTACCAGTATCACCATATAAGCCTAAACTTAAATGACGTTCACCAACCAGGTACAATACTGTATCCATCAGAGCACGCTCATCTGGGTAATATATTGCAGGACCTTTACGGCAGTCTGGATGACGATACTTACGTTTCGCAAGAACTTCCTGAGGGTTCCCTTTCCAAAATTCACCAAACAAATCACCAGCATGAAAAAACTCAACTTCCTGCCATAAAGACCGTTTGTTGATTAGTTTGCGCTGTTCCTGAGTGGTATCATTATCAAGGTAAAGCTCGTATAGCTCTTCGTAAGACATGGCTTCGATAGCTATTGGCGTCACATCATGCTTAGAAACAAATTCAGCGTGTGTTTCACCAGTTGTGTTTTCGATTGTATTTACTGCAGCGTTAGTCATTAGTAGCTCCTTAGCTAATTAGTTTTTAAAGGCTACTAATCCCCTTGAGGGAGATTAGTACGCCCTCGAGGGTTTGTTACAGTGAGTTATTTAAACGAAGTTCAGAGATTAAGTGGTTCAAGTGACGTTTAACAACGTCAGCCTTAACGCCGTTGTGATCAAGATAATTCCAGTAAGTAACACTGGTTAACTTATCCTTGAGTTCAAACGTAGAGTCATTACGCATTTCGAACAGCTCGCAAGCTAGTTCAAATGCAAACTCAAGCGTATTGACAATGCGATACTGCAGATTTGGAGCCATGTCCATAGCCTTGTTAATTTCCATAACGTAAGCTTTTGAGTATCTACGCGCTAAATATTCAGCTCGATTTGCAGAATCATCAGCATCCATTCCAGCAACAACGCAACATTTGATAAAACCATCGGTTTGTACAAACTCCATTGCGCTCAAGTAGTCAGGATCTTTAAACGATTTACCGCCCACTCTTTCTAAGTCTTTTTTGACCAGATTAAGTTGAGCAATCGCTATCTCTTTAACATGTTTTTCAGTAAAGGTTACGGTAAAAAGTTCAGCTTCCGGATCGAATTCGCCATTTTTGGCTAATTGAACAGTTGGCCCTCGTTGAAACTCTTTAATCATGTCCTCGCTGTTAACTTCATACTGGAGCGCAAATGCACCATCTTCCGTTTCAGTGAATGTTGATGTAAAAGTTTTTTCCGCACCTAAGATTTGTCCATCACGAACTTGAAGAATTTGACGACTTTTCATGATTACGCCCCCATAAATTGTGGGTTTGAAGCGAACTTGAAGGTGCAGTATTTCTTCACCTCAGCTCTGATCTGAAAACGGTCGCAACGTTCAATAACTCGTGATTTACTGAAGTCTTTTACAAGAACTCCATTATTGTATAGACGGTTTGTGGTTTCATTATAAACGTACATAGTAGCTCCTTAGCTATAGTAACGAAGGACTACTATCCCTTGAGGGGTTAGTAAGTCCCTCATGGGTTGGTTAGATTAAAAATTATTCGTTTAAGTATTTCGTTAATTCGGCTTGAGACTCGGAATATTCAACTCCATCATCTAACGTTTTACCTTCTAGGCCTTCGCTATCCGATTTGATCATAAATCCCGTTTTAGGCCAAAAACCCGTCTCTAAATAGAGAGTGACTTTCTTACCATTATTCTCGAGTGAATTAATTTTTGTGAATTGCTTTGACACTCCGCTAGCATCCTGGAGGTGCTTTACGCAATCAAGGAATACACTGGACATAGGCATTACCCATTACGTGTCATTGCAAGTCTGTCTAGACGTGCGCGTAAACGACGAGAACGAACTGGGTCTTTCTCTGCCATTTGAGTCGCGTGCTTGTAACTAGCCATGCTGCCTCCTTAATTGTGAGTGTAAAAGTTGTGTTCCCCAACAGCAGCATTAGCTACTGCTCCTGCAATATCTTGCAAGACATCTTGAGGATTCATATCGTTATTCAACCAATCTGGTTCTTGAAGAGAACATTCCCCATTACCTTGCGTCATTGCCGCATCAATAATTTCTTGAGGAATGCTCGCTGCTTGAGTAGTCATTTGTGCTTCAGGCTGTTGAACTGGTTGAGTCTGTACCGGCTGTGAGGCTGGTTGAGACACAGGTTGTTCATTTACAACTGGTTGAGTTGTAGTCTGTTCCACAGAGTGCGTTTGAACTGGTTGAGATTGAACTGGTTGCGACTGCACCGGCTGTGAGGCTGGCTGAGACACAGGTTGTTCATTTACAACTGGTTGCGATGCTTTCTGCGGTTGTGACTGATGCTGAACTGGCTGCGACTGTACCGGCTGTGAGGCTGGTTGAGAAGCGGCTGGTTGAGCTTGTGCCGTTGGCGTTGACTGGTTGACTTGAGGTTGTGAAGATTGAGCACTTTGCCCCTTCTGTGGTACACCTCCGCGCTGCTGAAAAGCTCTTAAAGTATTTTCCAAAACACCTTTCATAAGGTCTTGATTGGTAATCATGTCAAGCATTTCAGGGTTATTCATGTAGGCATAGTAAAGACCTACAAGTGCACGATGTTCTCCAGGACGAATTTTAACAATCTTCTTAACGAACAATGTAATTGATGGATGACCATTGTATTGCGTAATCCGCAATTCGCCTTCGACAGTGATTTCATCTCCGCGCTTTATCTTTGCAGCAAAAGCTTTGGATTGTTTTTCACTAAGTAGAACATTAAGCCAGTTAGCAGCTTTGGTTGGAACGCCATCTACCATTGTTGGGTATTCTTGACAGATACCGAACTTGAGACAGCCATTTTGTGTTTTATTTACATTGCCGATTGTTCCGCCAAATGTAGTTGTGTTTTCATTACTGAACATGCCCATAGTCGTAGCTCCTTATTTAGATAGACAACAAGGGAACGACTCCCTTGCAAGGGAATGAAGTTCCCCTGTAGGGTTGGGTGTTTTGATTAATGTTTAAGATTTGTTATCAATTTTTACCTGCCGATGTAGGCCGGGTTCTTCATTGCCGCAGTGAATATCTGCTAAATCACGCCTAATGCTCATGTTTGACCTATGCCAAAATTTGCACGCACGTTAATTTACTAACTATCAGAAAGATGGTGTCACAATGTGACGGAGGTATCTTAAGAGATAGTAAGGGGTGGTTATCTAAAAGCTCTCCTTTTGAAAAGAACGCTTAGGTAATAGATGAACTCCACCTTATAAGAGGTGAAGACCTTCTTTGTTGACATAGCTAAGAGCACTAACTTGAACGCCCTTAGGTATACACCTAGATAATTAGATAACGGATATTTGATATTTCAGCGAGAACTGATTTAGTTTGGATATAGTGAGGAAGCCCGCGCAGAGATTGAAAAACCCTTTTTGGGGACCCTCCCTCTGGCAAGAGAAGTAATTTAAATCGAAGTCGATTGGTTTGGTAGGTGTTCATGATGATTATCTCTTTTCATTTTGGTTCTGTCAACAATCTGAAAGAGAAATACAAGGATAGCCGACCAATGGTCAGCTATCACATGTAATAAGATAGGATTAAAGGATATTCCAAAGTAAACTTAAAATATCCAAGATAATGTTTGCACTCATGGCACATACTCCTTTGCTTAACTAATGAAATGATCGCCAAACATCGCTGTGAGAGATCACCTTAACAAGTTTTAACCTAAACACCTTTTGGGCGGTAGGTCTTAAACAGATTAAAGAATCTGCCAAAGTAGACCTAACAGGTCAAAAATGATGTTCACACTCATGCACAACACTCCTCTTCTTCACACGCAGCTAATAACATCATTTCCTGTAGTTCTGGGGAAATGTCGTTATTTACTGATGGTAATTTTTCAATATTACTTAATTCAACGTCAAAACTTTCTTCATTGCATTGATCTAAAAGAGCCAATGTTTGAGCTTCAGATACATTATGTTCTGTAGATTCGACTTGTTGAACCGGAACAGCTTCCGGTAATTTCGCTTTAGTCGCTCTCTTACGAGGCAACTTGAGCGCCGTAGGTTTAGCTTTTTCTTCCTGTTTAAATGAATCGATCTTCCAGCCTTGCTTGGTCCACACCAACTTAACAAAGCAATTTCTTTGTTGAGCTCGTGTAAGATCAAAGCTAGGTAACTGTGGAAGCTTTTCATTTGCACCAAAAAATTTTACCGGGTCAGGGTAAATATCATAAGGTGTCTTAGCTTGTTTTGGAGGTGTCTCATCTAGAGTTGCAATTTTACTAGCAATTTCAGGAACTCGACTAGCGCGAGAGCTTGAATATAGATAGAAACACAAACTAGCTAAAAATATCCCACCAAATATTAGTGCGTATTGTTCTTCCCAATGCATAATGAAACTCCTAATTAATAATGCTTTTTCCAAGAAAACGCTGAATCAAACAAAGGTACAAACTTCACTATTGGTGCAGTTCTGTACGGAGAAAAAACATAAGTTGGGATGTCTTCCAATGTAGTTTTATCTGTTTCTTTAATTCGACGTGATTTGATTTTTTCTTTGTAGATTGAAATCAGATGTACAAAAGAACCATGTTCTTTTTCTGCCAATTTCCAGCGTGCATAAGCAGCTGTTCCACGAAAAACAAGCACTATCGAGGCAATGATCATTAAGCCAAACAAGAAAATCATAAGTAGCTCCTTAGAGTTTAAAGAGAGACTTATACCCCTTTAGGGGATAAAAGCCCCTCAAGGGTTGGTAGTTGTGTATATTGTTGGGTTGAGCTAATTCAAGAGTACTGAAATAACTTCAATTGAGTTAATGCGTTAAGGTCAGTGCATTTATTACTGAGGTCTCCGGGCCATAGCGGATACTATAAAACTTCATAAAACGAACTCATTGAGCGGTTGAATGAAATTTACTAACTATCAGTTGATTGATGTCGCGATGCGACAAGAATCTCAAGGGAGATAGTGAGGGTGGTATACGTAAGTACTCTCGAAGGAAAGTACTTACGTATAAACTAGTTGAAAATATTTTGGTACAGCTAGGAAGCCCGCGCAGAGATTCGAAAACCCATATCTGGGACATCCCTCTGGCTAGATTAGTTTTTTAGGAAAGAGTCCGATTGCAGTATCGGACGAACGCTCTGAAGTATAAACCACAGGTACACTTTAACGCAAACAATTAACTGCGCATTTCTGCTAATGATGACAAGAAAAAGGTTGATGTCGATCAAGCTCTTCCTCATCATCTTAAACAGTTTTACTTTGTATAGTTATCGATAGCAAGTTTGATTGTTCGCTCTATATCAGTGTTCGACTCAGGCTTATGCTCTGAAAGCAATGCACCCAACTTCGGATAGAACTCATATAACTTTACTATCGCGTCTTCTTCGCCAGTCATTTCAATCCATAGTCTTTCTGCTATGGGAACCACTTCCTCATATAGATGCTCAAGCAGTTCATAATGACCACCTATTGCCATGTCCTCTGATAACTCCGAAGGATTGTTAATTCCTTCTACAAGATAAACTAGTGAAAGTGCATAGTTTTTGTGGTCGGTAGTTGTAAGTGTCATATTGATTCCTTTTATGTAATACGAAAGGAACCAGCCCCATGAAGGGAAAGCCTGGTTCCCCATGGGTTTAGTTTTTGATTTAGGTTATTAGGTGGTAGTGATGGAAAACTTCTCTCCAAGCGAACTGTCGATAACTAATGTTTGAGAACTCAAATCTACTTGTGAGAATATTATTTCGTCAAACGTTATTGCATAGCTATACGAACCAATCCATAAGGTTATAGAAGTATTTCCAATCTCAACCTCCGTTACGTTGTTACCGTTAAGTATAACTTCGTCTTGAGGCACTTGAGATAAGACTTCTTCAATAAATGCATACGATGTAGCGGCATCAGAATAAGCAAATGGTCTAGAATCCTTTTCTATGAACCCACCAATTGCCGAGAGAATTTTATTACCTTTTAAGGCAATAAGATCTTCGCCTTTTAGCGTTCTAATATATTGGATTTTCGAAACCTCTGGAGTCGGGATAGTCGTAAATACTGGTAGACCATCTTCCTCCTCTCGTATCTGTACCGCTAGTTGTTCCGCCTGACTCACTAACTCATTGGCACGAGTTAGCATTTCGCTTTGTTTGTTGGTATCAATCAGTTCGAACTCTCCACTGGACATTTCCAGAAAGGTTCTCACAGCTAATGAACCCGCACCAAAGTCCTGGTCAATTATGCCAATTATGTCACCACAGGTTTTGTCTTCATAACCCGCATGTACTCGAATGCCTAGTTCGCTTATAAGTGCGTCCTTAGGGCTAGCTCCTACTTTGCGGTAGGCGTTGTAATTCGCTTGCGGGTCACCTTCATTTAGCGTTTCCTGCAAAGCTGAAATCATCGCTGCCTGACAGATTAGATCTTTGTTTTCAAATGAAATCATGTTGCTTTCCTTGTTTGCAGCAATACATCCGGCGTTCGGCCAGATGTATTACCACCACTGGTTAATTTTAAATAAAAGAATTAGACATTTAGTTCAGTAAAGCCAAATAAATCAACAAAGTTATATGCACCATTAATGACAAGAATATCTCCGACACTCATTGACGTATGGGACAACCCTTTGCTTGAGATCAATTCTCGCGCTTCACCTTTTGGTGAATAGTTCATTGCCTGTAGAGCATGGAATAACTCCTCTTTATCAGAGTTTGTTTGAATTACCCCTAACTCTTCATAGGTTTCATCGACAAAACTCTTATCAAAAACTATTCCGCGTTCTTTTGCAAAGGAATGTCCCATGCTTAAGTTTAATCGCGTTGTAGAATTCTCAGTTTTGACGTATAGAACTTTCACCTCCGCACCGTTTTCAGTGATTAGATCAGTGATTACTGGTAGGTCTTTCAAATTCATTGTGTTCTCCTAATTACTGTAATTTAGAGAACTACCCCTCAACCAAGGCAAGTAGTTCCCCGGCAGGGTTATTAAATAATTTTCCAATGGTAGTCTTCTTCAAAGGCCGACTTGTCTGCATGTAACGCTGAACCACAAGGTTCAAGCTTCACTGAATTAGACTTCATCGTTGCTTCGTTGAAAAGGTTTGGTTCACTCCAACTCTCAGTACATTCATCATAAAAGAGTTCGACAACACGATTATATTTTAAGCTTGTAGCATAAAATTTCATGTAACTTATCCTTTTGGCACTCGATTAAAGAATCTTCCAAAGATATGTTTCTTCCTCTGGATAGTAATCTCCAACTGCTACTTCAACATCAGGCTCAAGCTCAAAAGAGCCATTTTTAGCTTCACCCTCGTTGAAAGCGTACCAAGCCATGTGAGCACAAAAATCAAATCCCATTCCTGGTCTTTTAAGGCCTGCCTTTGCAAGTTTTTCCCCTTCAATTTTATCGTCACAATTTACGCCTGGATAAAGCTGGCCTGCACCGCACGAAACGGTATTGTCAGATGCATTCAAAGTGAATACTCCCTTTTTACCGTTAGGATCTGTTACTTCAATTTCAAAATAGCCCTCTATGCACTCAACAAGACAGGATTCTAAATTTAGTTTTACTGGAAGATAGTTTTGGGCCCAAGTATTGCGTGGAAACTCAAAGCCATGCTTTTCGTTAAACCAAATGGATTCGGTTTCATTAAGTGTTAGTTTGACTATTTCATTTTCGATTAGGTTTGTTGCGAAGAATTTCATAAGGTAGTCCTTATTGCTTGTGTAAAGAGATCTACCACCCAAAGGGATAAGTAGGTCCCTAATGGGTTAAAAATACTTCTGCAGAAGTTATTAGTGTTTGTAACTATCAATTGCCATATCAATCACAGCATCCCATTCAGACATAGAGCCTGGAGTTTGCTGGATGATCAGATTTGGCAATGAGTTTTGGTAATATTGGTATAAACACGTTGAATATGGCTGATCGCGGCAGAACTCTGACCATTTTTCTTCAGAGGACGGAATTACCTTATCCAATAGAAAAACAGTTAATTCAAAGTCACCTTCGAAATTAAGAGCATCTGCTAAACCGACGGTCAAATCATTATCTATTGCTACTACTTCCAAACCGGAAAGTAAGAAAGCCAGAGCCAGTGCATTACCTTTTGTACATTGTTGTTCTGTCCACGACATTAGTTTTCCCTCGTTAGTAATGAAAGACCAATGCCCCATAGGGCGATAAGTCCCCCATGGGTTAGTGAATTAAAACATTTTGTTTTTTATTTAAGCTAAATTTACTAGTTAGCTCATTACTAGAGTTCTCATTTCCACAGTGAGTATCTGTAAAATCACGCCTAATACGATTGTTCAGCCTTTGCTAAATTCCGTACGCACGTTGATTTACTGACTATCAGTAAGAAATTGTCACTAAGTGACAGGTTATCTTAGAAGACAGTAGGGGTTGGTTACCTAAAAGCTCTCTTTGAAAGCTCTTAGGTAATTGCCCGGGTTACCAGGCAAATTCACGGTAGCGGCACTGATTATCAGCGCCGGTAACCGGTAGTGTAATTTATAGGTATTGAATGCGACGTCTACCGAAGTCAGTAAACAAATCGCACCACAATGGATGATGAGCAACACTCTCGAACATCGGAGCAAATGAGCCTTTCTCTGTAATCTGATCGACAAGATCAACGACCGAGATGATATCTTCAACCGGTATTTCCACCAGCTTTTGATATGTACGCTCTGATGTGTCGCCATGTACAGTCTCAAGAGTTGGGTCTATGTATTTACCATCAACTTTCAACCATGCATGTGCTATCGGTAATGGAATGGATGCCAAGTAGGTTACACCTAGTACGTATGTTGCATCAAGGCAATGTGCCAATTGAAAGCAATTGTCATAGCAAGCCTTAACCTTCACCAGAGAACTAGCAAGATTTTTAACCTGTTCTGACATTTCTGTCATTTCAATACTACACAGATTCCCACTTACAATACCGAATTCACGTTCAGCAATCTCGACAAGTGACAGGTCGTTCATATCACGCTCCATAGACGCTTTCGCGACTGAGTGAAACAAGCTTTTTACGAGCTCTCTTCATCGTCAGTTCCATTACGGCGTTTTTACCGCCCTCATAGAATCGTTGCAACCTTTCCCAACTGGCAGGACCGGAGCATTTATCGGCAACTTGAAATGCGCAACAACGAACATTATCGTCATCAAGCAATGTCATTAGTTGATCAATCAGCTGTTGAGAATCAGTTATTAAAGAAAAGTCGATAGGCAATTCATTCAGCATTGCATCAGCTTTGTCTCTTTTCAACTCCTTGAAGGTTGTTTCTTCAAAACCATCAATTAAGAAGCACCGAGCATTTTTATCGTCAATATAATTAAGGATGTATAACGGATTTATGCCTCGCTTAAGGGGCACAATCGCTGTTCCACTATCTCTTAAAAGCCAAATATAACGACAATTGCCGTACTTTCTGATTATGTCAAAGTCGCATTTTAAATCGTCTTTGTGTAACCGAGGTAGATTTACGGCATTTGCTTGGTTTTTCATACTTTGGATTAAATTGTTTAATGTAGACATATTGTAGTCTCCTTGAGCTAATCATTAGAGAACTACTCCCCTCACGGGAAAGCAGTTCCCGGTAGGGTTGAATTAATAAATGGTTAACCGAATAGTGGGCCGCCAAGAAGCGTATCTACTGACTTATCGAAGCCATCATTGAAATAGTTATGAATCTTTTCCATTTCAGGATACTTCTGCACCATGTTATCTACGATTACCTCTATTTTTTCTAAGGTATCCGCAAATTCAATGCGATTGCCAGCCGCGACTTCTTGAACAGCTTTTATGTAGGTAGCGTATTGATCTGCCGCCTTGCATAATTCTTTTTCGTAACCACTTAGTTCAAAGTACTGAGCCATATGACCACGGAGATCGTCTGGCAAGGTACTGATTATTGCTTTTTGAGCTTTATCCTCAATCACTGCGTATGCTGCAGCCATTTCAGGTGTCGCATTTTTGACCAAACTGGATATATCCTGACTAACCGTCTCCTGCAGATCATGCAATAAACCGTGAGCCATCATGCGTAAAACATCGACATTTCTTCCATTATCTCGAGCTAGGTGACCAGCCATTAATGAGATAATCGAAACGACATATCCGTGCTCCAAAAGATTATCTGACATTTTTGTTCGCATAAGCGGCCAGCGTTGGATTAATCCTTGGCGCATAGCTAGAGCAAGAAAGCCTGAAGCATTTGGGTTTGTTGTTAATGAGTTCATCTTTAGGTCCTCTTAGGGTAATTATAAGTGGACACTACCCGGATGGTAATGCCCTATCCGGGTTAGAACTGACAATTCTGAGCAAGTAATTCCGCTACAGCATTATCGTATTTATCGCCAGTGAACACGTCTTCCGACTGTTGTTCCTCTGACCAAACTTCAAGTAGGCCGTAATCCCATTCCGCATAACCAAACAGTCCGACTGTAGTTTCAAAAACCACCGCTAGTTTTTCATGGTTATACGGGCATTCATAGAGCCTAAACGATACAACTGAATGACCTTCTCTACCTGCGCTTTCTCCAACTAGGGACCAAGACTGGTAGTGTGAGTCTTTTAACTGTCGAGTAAATTGCACTCGAGAGAAAAAGTACCCACCTAGAAGGCCAGTTTCTATTTGCAACATACTGGCAACAGACGTTAGATCAACATGCAATGCATAATTGAATTTGTCTATTTGATCATTCATATCCTGCTCATGTTTATCGCATGATGAGTTCAGCCATAGAGACTTAAAAGAAGTGACAAATTGTTCTTTTAGCCACCCTCGCTGACAAACCTTACTTGCGGTATTTAGCAGACTATTTTGAAATACAGGAACGACATTTAACATGCTACTGTCCCCTCATCAAAACCAAGTACCTGTTCAGGAAAGATATTGCTTAGGACGTTCATCACTGAGCGTACAGCTTGCGTTATTTTCACTTCAAGCTTTTGCTCTTGGTAAAAATCTACTGCTATTTGCTCCGCGCCTATTTCATCTTTAGCAACAACATAACGGTACAATGTATCCGTAAAGCCCAAACCAACAGCATGTACAGTTTGTTCTAGCACTACTGTTACGAAATAGCCTTGGTAACCAGATTTTAGTTGACGATTCATTGTCATAGTAAGCTCCTAAATTTGCTTTTTAGAGCCACTACTTCCCTATCGGGGTAAGTAATGGCCCCTTAGGGTTTTGTTTAGTATTGATTTGTATCTACGATTGGAAGAATGATTGATTTTCGATTACATCTGGACTGATGAGAGATTTCTCAAATATGTCTCGAGCATAACCGGCAACTGGATACTTGTCATTTTCATAACTCTGCATCAATGTTGCTTTTCGTAACTCACCCTTCTTGCGCTTAATGGCATCAAGCTGTTTTTGCAGTTCTGCTTCTTCACTTGCTAACTGCTCCCATTCAGGAGTATTAAGAAGTTGGTTCTCCGCAAAACTAACCAATTGAGTCGTAAAAAGATGACTTATGGTATTTAGCTCTTTACTATTGAATCGCTCAGCGTATTGATTAAGTTCAATAGTGAGTAATTCGCTGGCATAAACCGAAAGATCAATATCGAAAAAACGAAGCTTGGCTTCATTATCGATCACCTTCCGCTTATCGATGCTACGAGCTCTGCCGTAATGTGCATCTGTAAAGAACTCAACTTTTCCAACCAGAAAGCCATCTTCCAACCATGTTGTTAAACGTGATTGGATATCAGCTTCCTTGCGATGTGCAAAGGAAAAATCCTTTTGTCCACGATAGATACTATCTAGACACGTTTGTTTCGGTTGTGTAAAGCCCGCCACACCGAGTTCATTCAACACTTCTTTACTGATTTCAGTTTTGAAAGTGAAGACGATTCTGAAGCGAGAGAGCTTACTATCACCTATAGCCATAGGAGTGATGTTGTTATCAGAGACAAATATTGATTTATTAATATTTGCATTAACAACCACTTCTTTAAGACCAAATTTACGTTTTTCGATTGCGATTAAATTAGACATTTTTTCTCCAAAAATCGGCAAGATCAAGAAGCCGGTAAACCTCAGCAAATTGACCTCAAGATTAAATTTCCCAAACTACCAGACACGGTCAGAAGATAATCCGAAACCGTTGTTACTCATTAATATTCAAGATCCAAAGAAGGACGACGAATACAAACTTCAATCCCTTCGGCTTGAATAAGCTTTTTCACTTGTGCAATTGTCTCTGTCATACCAGTTGCGTTTCCATACACACTCACCTCCCAATGAAGCGGTCGTAAACACAGTGATATCCATGAAACCTTGCGGTTGTTTCCAAAGCTTGTTTGTAAACATTGATGGATGAAACGACGGGTTCTGATTGATTTTGCCATGATATAGCTCCTAATTACTTTTCAATAAAGGGAACTATCCCTACAAGGGATTAGCTCCCCTGCTAGGGTTGGTATATTTACTTAATGCATTGATGGATTAATCATTGCCTTATCGACAACGGCCATCACTACTTCAGTCTGATTTGTTGCCAAATCGGTTTGGTTGATTGCCTTTTCACACAGATCGAGCGCTCGGTTGGTGTCCTTAACGGCCTCCATTGCATCCCGGTTTGTCTCTCTGAGTAATTGGAGAACTTCAAAGAAAAGATCTTTTTGTTCCTGCGTTGGGTTGGTTGACAAAAAATTACGTGCTACGTCGGCAACAGTTTTAACTGACTTTGACGGTGGCACGCATCGATTTGTACAAATACCATCTACACACATTTTACACATTGCCTAACCCCTCACACTTCTGACAGACGATGAGTGTTTTCACCGTCACACTTAACAATCATCACCGGGATCAGACTTAATCGTCTTAACTCTCGGTGAAGCTCATATGCCCATGGTTCAACAATGACCCTAACTCCGCGAGAGATAGACCATGCTGCATTATCCACTGTTTCATTCAGGTTGAGATTTAGAACTACATCCTTTGCCAGACTTAGTATGTTGGCTTGAATTAACTGGGCTACTTCCTTGGCCGAACCTGTTTTAATCAACTCCTTACAGTTAGCAAAGTAATCGACAAGTCCAGTTGGGGTTGCGTACGAAGGCTCGACAATATTTTCTCCGGGGAGAACTTTGTCGATATTCGATGTCAGTGCGTTAATCGCATATCGTTTTTGGTTACGAGCCATTTGAAAGGTCTCGTTACGTTTACGTTTCTTAGCTTCTAACACGGTAATGTGATTGCGGTCTTTTACAATGAAACCAGCTGGCCCATTAGTAAAATACCACTCACCTTTCGAGTTATTTGCCGATGTTATATATCCCACAAACAGATAGCCAGGCGCTTGGTATTTCACCTTGTATCCGCAGTATAATGGTTCAATATTTGTTGTCATATGTAGCTCCTAATTCATAAAAAGTGAGGAACTACCCCCTATCGGGAAGTGAGTTCCCCGATTGGGTTTTAGTTTTTGACGCGTAATTGCTTATGTAATTTAATGAAGCGAGACTTGATGTGTGTAACATCAGCTTTTGCTTCATCGACCAAATAATAAGCGTTATTGCCGATAAGAGCATTCCAGGTAACCAGATCAGCCGTTATACGTTCTGGCATATGAAAGAATTCAATGTCAGAATGAAGATTGTACTGACATGGAGGCATACACCCGTAACGCCACCAGTAGGTTTCTTCAGAGATTTCTCCCTGTTCTTCCTTACGCTTTTCAAGCTTTTCTGCAGTCTTATTATTAAATTCTGCTTCTGACCAGACAACAATATTGTCTTCACCAGCTTCTGATTTTAGATAAGACAGATACACATCCACGGGCAGGTCAGAACCAGCACGAACCCCATCACCATTAAGAACCGTATTTGAAGTGTAACCAGCGACCTCTATTCCATCTTCACGATGGTAAGTATAGGTTTGCATACAGCCATACTTCTCAAATGATTCCAGGTTAACGATGTAGCGTGTTTCTTGATTGTTTGTTGATTGTGCAGTATTCATTTTGTAGCTCCTTAATAAAAGGAACTATCACCCTATGAGGGCGATAATTCCCTCAGAGGGTTGTGATTGATTAATTGAATTTAGCTTCAGCTAAAGCGAAAAAGCGATCAAGAATATGATTCATATCAGCGCTTGCTTCATCTATTAGCGTAAAAGCTTCATCTCCCATTAATGCATACCAATTGACTAGATCTCCTGAAACTCGAGTCATCACATGAAAAAACCGGTATTTATCCAAGGTTCTTTCACGGCAAGGTGGCAAGCATTCATATTGCTCCCAGAAGGTCGCAACAGGAATTTCTTTCGCCTCTTGTTTTAATGACTCCATACGTTCTGCAACTTTTGCGTTGAGCGTATCTTCATCCCAGATTTCAAGCGCACGTTTAGGCTCCATATTGTTGCGGTGCATAACGTAAGCATGTACTGGTAGGTCTTTGCCAAAAGGTTCAGTATCGCCATGAAGAACAACATCAGAGGTTGAGCAAACCAACTCACGACCTTTTTCGAGGTATGTTTGATTTACGATTGAACCGAATTCTGCGAAGTATTTAGGGTCAACTATATAGCGAGGTTTGAAAGCTTCTGAAGTGATTGATTGAGTTGTCATTATGTAGCTCCAATTTGAAAGTTAATAAAGGAACTACATCCCAACAAAGGGAGAATATAGCTCCCAGAGAGGGTTAGTTTTTAATGGTTTAGTATCAATTTTTTCCTGCCGATGTAGGCCGGGTTCTTCATTGCCGCAGTGAATATCTGCTAAATCACGCCTAATGCTCATGTTTGACCTATGCCAAAATTTGCACGCACGTTAATTTACTAACTATCAAAAAGAGGTGTCACAATGTGACAGTGGCATCTTAAGAGATAGTAAGGGGTGGTTATCTAAAAGCACTCCTAAGAGAACGCTTAGATAATAAATGGTTTATTTGAGATATAACTTGGAAGCCCGCGCAGAGATTGAAAACCCTTTGAATGGGACACTCCCTCTGGCAAGAGAAGTTTTTTAGTGATGGGTGAAGAGATCATAAGATCACATATTTTGTACATGTTGTCAAAGTAATATAACAGTGCCCCAAATGGAGCACTGTATATTCAACCAATTTAGGCGTTTTATCAGTTATGGGCGATTGTTATCCCAAAAACCTAGTTTTTGTAGTTGTGCTTTATGAGATTCATTTTCTTCCACTTTAAGTGGGTGCTTTTCTTCCCATACGTGCATTTCACTTACCAATTTTTCGATGTCTTCATCATACAAACCGTCAATCGGACATTCGATCATAGAGTGTAATTCACTTAAAGCATCTTGGTAGCCTTTCTCCGAAATAATAGCCATATTTTCACCTAGTTTAACGGGGTTACTGACACATAATACACATTCGAACCTTCTGTGCTATCTAACTCCTTCTGCAGCTTTAGAGCATTCTCTAGTGCTTCAGCGTTGGTTGGATAACCTCGATCATCGAGCTCTTTAAGCCACCAAATACCGAGACGAACAGCTGTTTGTCCGGCAACATGAGGGCAATGTTGGCTGTGAAGTAACTTACCGTTGACCAGAATTGCAAAGGCAGTTGAGTAAGGTTGCTTATTATCATTTTCAGTTGTCATAGTGATTATCCATTCAATTCATTAAAGTGTCTTAGCTAGAGTAATTTTCTTATCAAGCCGCATCGTAAATCGGGCATCAAGCAATTTTCTCTGTGCATAATTCACAAACTCTTTGTAGGTATTAACAGTAACTCTGCGATCGCAGACAAAACAGGTATCAAACCAACCAATCGCCTCAGGAAGATTGAATGCCAATGCCTTCAATTTGCTCCAGACTACGGGATCAACTATTTGACCTGCAGCTACTGTCTCCAAGCAGTTATCAAGTAAATAACTAAGCATTGCAGATTCGTCATACCCAACTGGGGTACCCGAGTCATACTTCGCTTCGCAGATAGAGCAGTAATCATCGTCACAATCATGATAATCGCAGTCCTGGCATGTAACGCTTACATAAGCATTGACACATCCACCATCTACACGGTCATAATCGCGCTGTATCGCTGTTTTACCGCATTTCGGACATTCGACCTTACATCGGCTACCATCAGTATCAACAACATTCTCTAAGACAAATGCGTTGTATTCGTCATGGCCTAAATGTGTATCAGAAAAAGTCATATTAGAGCTCCTGTTACGCATTGAAGGCGTTGTTTAATTGATGGAAACGTAGATTCAATTGCATGTCCATTTGTACCGTTACAGAGCGTACAAGTAGTTTTATTGAATGAGTTTATTTCATTTGGAGGGGGTAACGTTGTCATATGTAGTCCTTAGAAAAAATTCAGGTACTACCCCCCTCGTTCGGGAAGAAGTACCCGATTAGGGTTTAAATTAGTTCAAGTTCAAACTGGCCGAGACCAAGTTCTGCTTCGAACTCTTGGTAAAGCTTGTTTGCTGTCGCATCAAAGTCAATAGCAGTTTCTGGAATAAATCCTTCGCAACTTTCAGAGCAAGAGCCAACATCTTCACCGCGAGAGCCTCGTAATGATTCAATTATTTCTTCATCAGTCACGTCATCATACATTGCAGCAATTCCTTCAAGAGAAAGTTTGCCGCGGTACATGACTTTGGGATCATAACCATCTTTCACACGCACTCTCTTGTCGCGGATCTTGTATTTCCACATTTGGAAGAAGCCCGGGTTAGAACGTATTGCAGCTGCAAGCTTTTGAGTTGACTTTTTCACGCAGTAGATACAATTTCCGTCATACTCCTCTAAATCGAGGTCGAACGGCTGTTGCTTCCACCAGCGAAGTACATCTGATTTTTCAATATCCAGTAGATCAGCTAAGTATTTGATACCATCTTTTGGAGTTAGTCGATCTGGCTCGTCAGAACGCATTCCTAACCACGTTACGTAGTTATTACGCCCTATATGGTCATTGCAGTAAGCTTGGCACACATCCTTCTTCATCCGCTCTGAACAGTACGGTCCCGAAATTGAGGGTGTACCATACTTAATCATCATGTCCATGAAAGGCTGAAATGGTTCCATTACTGCTGAGTTCATCAAGTCTTTAGGCTCATAGACCTCATAGGAGTTGCCTTCACCAAGTACCGGATTTACCTTAGCACGCAAAATTACCAGCTCAATACCCCAAAACTTAATGATATCGCGGATGAATTTGTACGTGTTTGGATGCTCAACACCAGTGTCGCAGAATAGAAACTTTACATTCCATCCATAACGTTCCATAGCAATTTTCATTAGCCAAACTAATACAGCTGAAGTGCGACCACCTGAAAAAGAGACAACATGAACTAGCTTGTCACCTTTGGTTTTTGTCGCAGTATTACTTACTGAATTGTATTGATTGTATTGTTCTATTTTCATTTTGTAGCTCCTTTAATTAAGTAGGTTAAGAGGAACTACACCCTTTCTAGGGAATGAATAGTTCCCCTAGTGGGTTTTATGAAGAAGAATGTTATAAATTAAGCCAAGGCTATTAAGCGTTCGACTTTTCTTCGCTTTCCGTCTCGGAATTAGCTTCAAGGTGATTTGTTGACTTAGCTCCTGGTAAGGTGCAAATCAGATCAACAATCTCCATGATAATTGCTTCCAATTTAGGTCTATCTGTATCCGAACCATTGAATACATCGACATTTTCTAGTTCAGCACTCAGGACACTTAAACTGTGGCCGTAATTGAGGAATGAACTATCCAAATGACCAAAGTCTCGACACTTCGCCACAAGGTTATCAAGGACAACTAAGGTTAAATCAGCTTCAGTATGAGACTGATCAATAAACTTTTCGTTATCAGTTGATGCTTTGCGTAAGCGAAATGCCGTCACATTCATTAAATGCTTAAGTTGCTCTTTTAGATCAAGCAGCATGGCATCAATATCGTGATTGAGGATCTCGTTTTTATTAAAGTACTTTGAGTAGAAACCCTTTAACTTAAAGCTTTCTATCATTTGCTCAGATTTTAATTTGATATCATCAGCATACTCAGTTAACTCAGGCTTGCGTTCTAACAAATGTTTAATTTTGTTAGGCAAGTCTTTCGTTATCTTCATTTGCTCAATTTCAAACTTGTATCTGGCAACACTAAGTCTCTCGAGAACTTCATTATGCTTTGAGACTGGATATACCAATGCTTTACCAGTAGTGTAAAAACCGACATCTCGATTTAATTGATCTATAAGGTCAAAGCATTGTTGGAATCGTGCCAACTCTAACTTAGTCAAAATCGTTATTGATGTATTGGCATCAATCTCGATATTGCCTGTTAGGGAACGGTTTAATTCAATTGATTTAAAGTTTTTCATCATGTATTCCTTATTCACTTATCAGTAGAGTTTAGAGACACACGACGCCCCAGTAGGGAGCGCAATGTTCCCTGTTGGGTTGTTTATTAAATGTAATTAGAACTCGTTATAGCTTGCTTCCATCAGTATATGAAGGAGTATGCTATTTGATTTGGATTATTTCGTACCCATGAAAAGCTCGTAAAAGCATTTCTGTGGATAGACCATCCCATAACAAGGAGGTTAATCCCCTGTATGGGTAGTTTAATTTAAGGTTGGTTAATCAATTTTCGCCTGCCGATGTAGGCCGGGTTCTTCATTTCCACAGTGAATATCTGTTAAATTACGCCTTATGCGGATATTCAACCTTCGCTGAAATTTGCACGCACGTTAATTTACTAACTATCAGAAAGGAGGTGTCACAATGTGACAAGCTCATCTTAAGAGATAGTATGGGGGGGTTTTCTAAAGGCTCTAATAAAAAGCACTTAGAAAACCACCAGCCACTCCGCGCATATAGACTGGTGAGTTTACTCTAGCATCAGTGACCTATTGACTAATGCATTTCGATATCGGCTTCCGGGTGGATTTTAAAAGCCTGAGAGCAATGTTCACATTCTACCTCTGTTCCTCTTGGATCACCGATATAACCCTCTGTCATTTCATCGCAGTGTGGGCATTCAACTGTCACCTCTTTGGCCGTCATACTTGTTGCTTCTTTCACGTTACTATCCTTTGTTGGGAATCTCTGTTGCAGACAAACGTTGCTTGAGAATAGCAACGAGTAACTCAGCGTCGTTCAACGCATCAATTGGGTCTCTTTGCTTAGTAGCCTCAAGCTGCTTCTTTATCCAAAAAGAACATGCTGGATCGGCTAGTACTCGACCTTCTAAGGGGTTATTAGGATGACTCATTTGTTGTACCGATATGGTTAATGGAATTTTAACACCGCAGGAAATAAGTAGATCGCTATGTGCGAATCGACCTGGAGAATCATTAGTAAGAAGCTGTCACAGTGCGACCTGGCGACCTTTAAATTTGATTAGGTGGCATACCAAAAAACTCTTAACAAGAGTGCTTAAGTATAACTTGGAATAGTGAATTTTGGATAAAGAAAGGAAGCCCGCGCAGAGATTGAAAACCCTTTTTGGGACATTTCCCTCTGGCTAGATTTGTTTTTTGAACTTACTGATGTTTGCTGCTTAACAATTATACTGAAATTAGCTTGGGGGTCAACATAGCAGAACTGTCGCTACTGCCAGCCCCCTCTATAAGAAAAACTTTCGACCTTGTGTCTTCTTTCGAAGTCTACTGCGAGTCTATTATGATCCAAAGTGAATAAGGCCCTAACGTTAGGGCCTTATTGATTAAGAAATGACTATTCTTCAAGCTTTGATTCATCTAATGGGAAGTAAGCCCAGTTAGATTGACCATCACCATCGATATAATCATACACCGAGCCCCAATTTGGATTGGTGTCCGGGTCATCCGCCAAATCAGCTACATTCTGATAGATACAAGTGGCGAGTTCAGTCATAGGTTCATTGCGACTTTTTTTGCGGAATGATTTGCCCAACAACAGAGCACGAACACCAACTGTAGGTACAGATCGCACCTTTCCACCGATTTGATAGTTCACGTTTTGCTTACTGTAGAAAGAAGCTTGCTGAGAGATTGCGTCGTAATTCAATGCAGCCAATGTCCATTTACCTGAAGCTAAGTAGTCCTGCACAACTTTATATGGTGCGCCGCCAACTAGAACAAGTGGTTTGCTTACATCGTTAACATCGCCTTTATTTTTCACTTCAGTCACATGGATATTTAAGCCGAAGAAGTAACCTAGAGCCTCGGCTGAGACCATGGAACCTCCCCACGATCCAATTTCCTGACCTTTAAGCATCGACAGTTCAAACTTCTTTGGTTGATCGTCGTTACCAAGTCCAAATTTACTCCACAGACTTTTGCTTTCATTCGTTTTTGGTTGGTAGCCCTTTGGAATTAGAAGATGTACAGCCTCTTCATGCAAGCCAGTCAAAATCTTAATTCGATTCTGGTTTACCTTTTTAGGGTTACGCTTTGCGTTGTAATTGAGCACATCTTCTTGAACAATGCCAAGAGAGTACTCTTTATTCATCATCCCAAGTAGGTTTGAGACAGAGCCTGTAGTCTCAGCAACATTCAAGTCTGTACTAATAGTGTCAGCACAGTAACTTTGAATGTCTTGACCCATTGCATAGTAGTTGCCATCCGTACCGCCTGTACCCATATTTAGTGTTTTTGCCGAAACGGGTACCGCCGCGATTGCTACCATCATAGATAGCACTGTAGCTTTTAATTTCATTTTTACTTCCCTTTCTCTAATCAATTAAAACGGACTTTCTGAAGTCGTTGTATTGTTTTGGTAGCTATCTGTACTTGAGCCAGTTGAATCGCTGCCAGCTAAATAGCTCATAGCCGACAACGCCAATACGATGGTAAAGATAACAGCGACAACAATTCGCATAACCGTAGTTGTGCCCTCAGGCTTAGTTTGTTCTTTTGACATACGCCCCTCTCTAATCGTTGTCTAGTTCGTAATCTGCAACTGAGTTTTCAATAGTAACCATCGCTTCTTGGAAGTCCTGATCGATTGCAGCGAAGGCTTCCATACCCAGCATATTTTCAAGCGAATCTTTTTCTGATTTAGCAAAGCTCATCGCATCATTTACGATCTCGCTAAATTCAGCCATATCCTTGTACTCCTTCACTTTCAAGGATAGATTTTTGTGCGCGTGCCCTGCCCGTTCAACACTCTGCTGTACCAATTCATAGGCCTTTTCGACTTTTTCAGCCATCTGGCACATACGTGTATAGTGACTTGACGACTTGTCAGTTTCAGCGAGTTTTGATTTCACTTTATTGACATATCCACCCATTTTATCGCGGGCTGCGCGAGCACCATCCAGTCGAGTTTGTGAATCTATGACCAAATTTGTAAGCGTCTCGATTTTGCGAGTTTTCGCCTCTTCAATCATGTTTGCAATGACACGATTTCGCATTTTTTGCTTAATGTGCTTATCGTTCATCTTCAAATATCGGAGGGCATAGAACATTAATGCCATACCCCCAACACCGACAAGTAAAGCAAGGGTACCGGTAATAATTTGTAAAGCGATAAAGCCGGCCAGAATCACACCTACCAAACTAAATGCAACAAAGCCGATATTGCGTGCTGTAGCCGTAACAGGAGCGTTCTGTTCACGTTTAATTTCTGCAATTTGGTTATTACCTTGCTCTACGAGACTGCCTAGGTGTAACACCTTAGTTGTTTCTGTCACAAGCTACCTCCAGTAACATTTAATTCCATATAAATTTCCATTGTTGGTTAAGTTGTTATGTAACGCTTATTGAATTTAAGCATGTACCAATTGCCCAGCCGTATACATGCGCATAAGATCAGGAACCTTGTGTATGTGGTTTAGATCAGAGAATCACTGGCTGCTATCAGTGTTCAATAAGTCATAAAAAAAAAGCCGCGAATGACGCGGCTTTAAATTTTGATTTAAAAGTCATGTGTATCAACATAACGATACCTAAAAATCCTGAAATAAGACCTTTAGGTATTAGCCCGGTCACCCAGGCTAGCGCACGACCACTTCCGTAGTTGTAGGTCGGATTAGTTTCTCTTTTCGAAGTAAGTCAAGCACCAAAGCTCCGACTCTATCTTTTCTGACAACGAAGAAAATAGGAGAAGCGAGATGCCTTTTCTTTCCATCGATCGTAACGGTATTAGTTGACTGCTCGTATTCTACATATTGTTTCATCATCATATTCTCTTAGTTGGGACTCCCTTAAGCACGCTGCGAGCAACATGCTTAAGGTGGAGCCCCAACCGAACAGATAATGAAATAGAATCTAAGTCATACCGATACTGGAGGAACTAACGCGCTAGCCCAAGCCAGTATAACGTTAGTCCTCTTCCTCGGAGTTACTTGTTCATAAAAAGAACAACTTGATTACTTACTTCATTGTCATCAGTATCGATTGTGACATCGTTAGTACTGAAACTTACAGAAGACAGACACAAACAAATGGACGCTAAGACCTTATAGATCATAGTTCAGTCCTCGCGAACTCAAGAGCTCGATGAACTTCCGCATTGAATGCTTCTTGCGTTTCACAACTTATCACCACCACATCACCTTCGGAATATGAAACGATCTGTAATTTCTCCTGTAGAGAAAAACAACAATTTATACTGTCCCCATAGAGCCAGTGATAATCGTGACCGTTTAGGTAGTTAGTTTGCAACTCTTCGAAATCAAGAGCTGAACTTCGTACCAAATTATTTCCGAGGCAGGATAACTCAGCATTAAAGAAATTCTTATCTTCTAGCTTGCACAGTACAGTTAAGAATTTAACTGCTCGTGCTACGTATCGCTTATCCTGGTGTTCTTTTACCCAAGGAGCTCGTCGTTTTATCCAGTAAAGTTCGCCCACTACGTGGTCAATCATTCTTGATATCTGATTTGCATTAAGGGTTTTAAGATAATCAATCAAAGACCAGCTGTTAGCCGGCTTTGCAATGAAGTTTTCGATTGCTTTTTCCATGATAAGTAGCTCCAATTTTGTTGAGAGACACTTACCCCCTAGTAAGGAAGTAAATGTCCCTACTAGGGTTTAGATTTAATAAGGCCAATGTTGGCCCGTTGTTTGATTACTGAATAGAATGTTTGATTAGCATTTCGATAAAATCGAAGAACCGACCTAGCATAGAATCAGCAAAACTTATCAAACCGGTTATGCCGAACCACATAGAAGTACGCACACCGTGATCTGGGTGATTTAAGTACCAATAAACTTTGCGCCACATTGATGCACGTTGAATCACAAGGTTTAAAGGTTCCTTTGAGTGAAATTTCACACCAAGTAAATCAGCAGTATCGTATTGGATTCCTACCGATTGCTTAGTTACACCTTTCGTTCCTCCAGATCCTATGCAAATAGCAAGAGTCCAAGTGCCATTGTCGGGGTTTTTAATTACGACGGGCTCTCTACGAAAGAATTTTCGTTTATCTTGTTTTGTAGCATCAATGTAAGCATTGTGCATTCTTACTACAGGTCTGGCGAAGTCGCCGTTAGGTAGTTCGATACATCCATTAAAGTTAGCTTTCACAACCATAATTATTACCCCAATCGACTTCGCACAAACATTGCCGAAAATACTGCAATCAGTACGATAGTTCCTATTGAACCTCCGAAGAGGACAAGAATTAACGTTATTTTGCTTTCTATTACGTGTCCGAATAGCGTGTAGTTGATGTCTTTATCCATAGTTGTAAGTCCTATTTAGAATTCTGAATTTGACAAACAAGCACTCCAGATGGAGTGCAGGCTTATCAATAAGTTCAAGTTATCAAGCTGTCATTCAATAAGAACAGACTTAAAACTTACCCAGAATCTTTATAGGCAACGTCGAAGTAAACATGCACACCAGATGCGATCACAGAGACTATTTGTCCAATGACGAACAGAGCTACGTGAATGTCCATTGCACCAACTTGAGTTAAGATACCGTAAAGACCAACGCCAGATAGACCGACAGCATTAGCAATTACAAGGTTACATGCTGACTGTGCGATCTTTTTGCTTGGGCTGTTATTTACAGAATCTTTATTCACCTTACGGTTACACTTTTTTTTCTGTTGCTTCGCAAGTTTTTTCATCACATTGTGATTTTTTACTTGAGTAGACTTTTGCTTTTTTACTTTATTAATATTGCTCATGATTTATTCCTCATTTAATTTTAAAAAAAAGGTACAAATATGAGCATCCCGAAGGGTGCTAATTTGTACCCTTCGGTAGTTTTAATTCATGTTTAGTGAATTATGTTTAAAGTTTGTATAAATGCCAATATTGCAATTATCACATCGTATTTATCCAAGATTACTCTTTTTGATTTTAACAATATGACAATCGCATATATAACAGTTACAGTTATTAACCCTTGAGTCATCCATATACATGCCGTTGCTAAGTTAGCACTCATTTGGAACACACCACCTATAGCGAGCACACTTGACACAACGAAAATTCCAAACATAAGCATATGTTCTGAATTTCTAATATCAAACCTATCCTTTCGGATCTTGTATGCACCTACAAAAGCGATGTCTATTCCTAAGAATGCATTCTGTACAAACACTGGAACAAAAGGCCAACCTATAATATTGAAACAAACCAAAACGACAAAACAGATTAGAAACACTTTATCTGAATGAGGGACTACCTTATTGGATAGTTTTTCATCATATTCAGTAAATCTATCTACTTTAGAAACGTTTGTTTGCTTGCTATTTTCTTTATTTGAATTTTTCATTTTTTATGTACTCCTGTTTTATTTATTATGAAAAATATTTTTTAAATAACCCAGAAAGCACAGCATCCAACTAGAGGACGTGCCCCTAGAGGGATATTTAATTGTCTATCAAAGATAGAAGTCTTTAGCCTGCCAGAGACAGCGGTCTTCAATTTCCACAGTAGAATATCTGCAAAACCAAATGATCAGCATTTAAAATCTATATTTCAAACGTTTTCATGTAGTTTACTGCCTATCAGTAAGATGATGTCACGATGTGACGGGGTATCTTAGAAGATAGAAAGGGGATGGATAGCTAAAGTCTCTTTATCAAAAAGAACTTAGCTAACTGCCTGGTAAAACAGCCAGGCACTGTCACCAAAAGCGGAAAATGTGAATGCGGTAACCATCATAACTGATAGTTGGAGTTGGGGTTTCTTTAAAGTCACTAGGTTTAGTAAGCTTAAAGAAACCCCAACATAACTTGTGCACTAGCACAGCTTTTGAAGGGGAAGACTCCGACATCACCTATTCAGTGTTGTCGTTGTCTTTTTTTACTTTTTTTCATGAGATAGTAAGTGTTTTTTATTCCACTGTTCTATCTTTGGCGCATAAAGCGTCAGTAGTCCTATGAATAAGCCAACACCAAAAACGATATGTACTAAAAGCATAGGAATCTCCTTATTGTTTACTTAACTAAAATTATACTACTTTTTAAGCTTGTTAGCGACAGCTACCAAAACCAAACCAGCTACGAACAATTCAACTTGCGCAAGCGTGATTTTGTGGTCCAAAGCAGCAGTTACAAACGCACCTGTAAAACCAGCTTCACCGATTTTCTCAAGGAAGTATGCGATTGTGGCAGTATATTTTTTTAAGTAAGCAGTTAGTTTATCTAGGTAGTAACCTAGTACGTATTTGTAATGGTTCATAATTTTTCTCCTCTTTTAATTATTTGATTTAATTTAAAGAGGACTATCCCAGAAGAGGGATAAGCCCTCTTCGGGTTTGTTGTTTTGTTGATGATTAGTATTCACCGCATCCACATGGACAAGTGTTTGATGTGAGGCCGTGTTTACAGTACCCATCTTCATTAAAGGGGTTTTCATCGTAATTGTGAGAATCATGGTAGTAATCCCAGCGTGCTGACTCTGATAGTAAGGCCAATGCCAATTCACGTTCTTCAACTGTGAGCGAAGAAAGAACTTTGTCTATCTTTGCTGTTACAGAATTTGAAAAAAGCTTTTCGGTATGATGACCTTCGTTACATGCAGATTCCTGACATTTGTCGAATTTAGCTGCTAACTGTTCTTTCGTAATCATGACAATCTCCTAATTAAGCTGATTGATGTTTACGAGCGACCAGATCGGAAAAAAATGAGTAAATATCCCATCCTTTTGTTCCAAGCTTTCCAGTCTCAGCCATTGATTCAATTTCAAATAGAGTCATGTCCTTGCCAAATAACTCCATAGCGGTGTCTTTGACTGATTGTTGGTTCTCTTGTTTGTTCATGGTATGCACCTTTCGTAGCAAGAGAAGAGATCTGCTACCCGATGAGGATAGAAAACTCTTCGGAGTGGCTAGATTTCAACAATGACATTTCCTGTATTGTCATAGACTGTTTGAGTTAACAGATTTGCCTTTAGCATATGTTCAAGCGCGTGTGCGATTGGGCCAGTATGGTGATAGCAAACATGCCCCATTTCAGAAACAACTTTTCCTGTTAATGGGTCTCTCAAATTCTGATTGACGATGGTAGAACTTATATAAGCCCCGTCTTCCCCATAGCGTGCGCCGATGTGAAAAATCTCAACATCTTTGCCAGGAAAACAGTAAAGCTCAAAGTAACCGCTATCAACATTGCATGTACCTAGATCAACAAAACCTTTAGTGTCAGACCAAGGGTTGATAAATTTAAGTTCAGTCATTTTCGTTCTCCAATTATTTACAAATACGATGAATAGTCTGTTGTGAACCATTTTCGTTCCAGGTGATATTGTTTAGATATTGTTCTGGTTTAATGTAATTAACTGATTTCAAGATCTTAACTAGCGTTTCAGCTAGATCTTTATGAAGAAAACGACCGCCAATAGATTTCTTAAACTCAACATCTGAGTATTCAAAACCTGCTGGATAGTTGTCATTTTTAACAGTCAATTCAACTTCAACAGCACCGCTTTGCTCAATTAGACTTTTAGTACCTAAACGAGTAATTGGTGATATTTTCAGTTGATAAGACTTGCCGTTGACATCGAAGCGTTTGAAGTAACCTTCACCTTCTAGTGCAACAAGTTGTAAATTGAATAAATTCATAAGTAGCTCCTTTAAAAAAGTTTGAAGGAACTACATCCCAAAGGGGATACATGTAGTTCCCTTTTTGGGTTGAATTAATTTTTTAGCCTGCTGACAGGGGTCTTCATTTCCATAGTGAATATCTACTAAATATCTAATTACGAACTCAATGAGCGGTAAAAAGAGATTTACTAATTATCAGAAAGATGATGTCACAGTGTGACGTTGTATCTTAAGAGATAATAAGGGGGGTATACCTAAAAGCTCTCAAAGAAAGCGCTTAAGTATAAACCTGGTTCAGCACCAGGTTAGCGCACCAAAACCTCAATAGGACCTTGGGTAAGATTTGAATTAGCCAGCCAACTACTAACCATTGCCCCTAGACGCTCTTTTCTTGCAAGAACGAACAGTGGCGAGTTTAACTGGATGTGACGACCATTTAACTCAAGAGTATTTGTTCCAGAATCGTAATATGCTTGCATGTTTTATCTCCGTTGGGGTTCCTCTTAAACCTACTCTATGAATGGATTTAAGAGGAACCCCAACATAAAATATGCCTCAGCATATAAATGTTGGTTAGTTCCGTGCACTAAAAATATTTATAGCTAAGTACGAGTTAAGTTTACTAACACCTTCCCAAACAAAGGAACTCGTGAAAGTTTCATCTCTCGTTCAATAGCCTCAATATCTTCTTTTGTAACTACAGTATCCTGCATTTCTCGTTTCCAAGATTCTTCAGATAGAACTGCTCCCAACCAAAATCCAAATACATCATTAATAGTCAAGTCGTCAAATGGTTCATTGATTATTAATTGATTCGGATTTGAAGCAATCACCGCTTTGATAGAAGTGACTTTCATTGGGTTTACAGTACCGTTGAGTATGTACTCTGTTTGTAGCTGTGCAAATAGTACTTCGAACTTTGTCATGGTAAGCAGCCTCCAAGCTGAGATACTTAAAGGATACCTATCCTTAAGCGGAATTAGTAAGCATCCCGGTTAAGGTTTGATTTGAGTTAGTTTCAGATTAGCGCTGTGCTTGACGAATAAGGTCAAACTGGATTTTATCTTTGCGCTGGTATGAAAGTTTGTTGGATGGAAAGACTGAGTCTAAATAACCTAATTGCTTAAAAAGTAATTTAGCTGAGACCAAGAAACAATTATTTACAAGCACAACATCTTCTGATGAAACGTCATCATTGTTATGAGTTGGTTTCAAGATATTGTTGTAAAATTGCTTTTCATACCAAACTCCGCCTTGTTTATTAGAAAAGAACTCCATCAAATCGTGAGATTTAAAAGTATATAGTTCTTCCATGCGGATATCTGTAACTTCATTGTTGATTATGATTTGCATAAGTTTTCCTCATGATGAGAAATATACTTATGGCATCCGTGAGGAATATCATAGGTATATCCCTCTAGATTATTGAATTGTTGTTTATAGTAAATGCGATTATTTCAGTGCATTAGTTACTGAGATTTCCAGGCCATAGCGGATACTACTAAATTTCGAAGTGCGAACTCTTTGAGCAGCATTAAGAAATTTACTTATTATCAGTAAGATGATGTCACGGTGTGACGAAGTATCTTGAGAGATAAAAAGGGGGGTATACCTAAAAGCTCTCGTTAGAGAACGCTTACGTATATATTGATTTTGTTTTTTTTGGGTACAACTAGGAAGCCCGCGCAACGATTTTACTTGAACCCTGTGTTCAGGGGCGTTCCCGTTGGCAAGAACTAGTTAGGTAAGACCTTAATAGACAGTCACTATCAAGTGACTGTCAATCATATTACATGAAGTTCTAGAACTCATCAAGAAATCTGGATTTTTTATTCTGAGGAAACGAGATGTAAAGCTCTTCAATGGCACGTGTCATCCCTACAAAAAGCAATCTCCTTTCCTCTGCAATCTCTAGCCGTGAACTTCCCTTAGGGGGCAGAACATCTTTTGCCACATTCATGATCCAGACCTTATTCCATTGAAGCCCTTTTGATGAATGGAGAGTTAGGAGCTCAACTCCTTTTTTTTCTTCTTCTTCATCATCCTTATCGTTCCCCTTCTGAGCTTTCTCAACGATACGCATGAATGTCTTTGCCGCTTCGCGAAATGATGAACTTGTGCTTTTTCGTACGATCTTTGAAAATGTTCCAAGCATAGATACTTCGCTTTTCTTTAGTGTGGCCTGCCCTTCGATCATTCGATTTACCACCTTCAGCCCCTCATCGATCGAATGGTCAAAAGAAAGCAATTCGGCAATAGTACTAAATAGGACCTCATCTGGTGTTGTAGCGGCAACTTTGCCTTCTGGCAACTGGTAGTTTTCGATAAGATGCCTACGACTTAAACCACCAAACTCTTTACTATCTTCTATATCGGCATCACTAGCACCCATCCATGCAAGGATATCAGGACCATTCTTCTTTTGACGTTTAACAAACATCTCGAGAATCTTGTAATAGGTATCACAGAAAGGTGAACTTAATAGCGAGTCTGCCTCTTTCGTTACATAGGGGATACCGTTGTCCTGGAACATGCCTATCAGTTCCCATAGCTTACGGTTCGTTCTCGCTAACACCGCCCAGTTACTAGGGTCTTCGTCAGCTTTTATCTTCTCTAGTATCTTATCTAACTCATCTTCAAAGTTAGTAGCCTGAACAATTGCAACCTTGCCACCCTCGTTATGGATAGACTGCATATCTTTATCGAGTCTATCCTTGTTATTCTCAATCAGCCTCTGACCAGCAAAGAGTATCTGTGGTTTGCACCTGAAGCAAACATTCAGGACACGCGTAATGGCATTGAATTTCTCTTTATATTGAATAAAGTTTTCATAGCCATTACTACCACGAAAACTGTAAATACTCTGGTCATCATCCCCCACCACCAATGTGGTTGTGTCAGTATTCGCGTACGCCATCAACCACCTCAACTGCGATTGGTTACAATCCTGAAACTCGTCAACTACGATGTGCGATACGGGTAGCCTCGGTACATTTCCATTCTCCTGGCCCTTGACTACAGCTCGGCAAATTGATGGGAAATCCCACTTTTTTCGTTCCCGTCTAAATTCATCAAATTTAACAAATATGTCGTATCCATCAGGATTCTTGTCAATTTCATCTTCAGGGATATCAATGAAACCAGAAAAGTGGTCTACGGCACTCAGGGCCACATCCATTTTGGTTTTCGTGTGACCGGTAGATTTCACAGCACGCATTACAAGGTTGTAACGCTCTCCCGGGTTTATCAGTTCAATCTTAGCCCCGCCGAGAGCTTTTCTTAATTGCTCCAAAAAGGTACTGTCGAATGTTGAAACACGTGCGTGCGCGTCATAAGTATCTCGGCCCATCTTACTAATCAGACGTTCCCGTAATTCTTTGGCAGCTTTGCGGGTAAAGCTGATGGCCCAAACAAAGGCGTAAGGATTCTCCTGTATACGTTGAACTATGTATTCTACTGATGTATGACTTTTGCCCGAGCCGGGCAGCGCGATACAAGCGCAATGATCCTCAGTATCGACTACTGCTTGCTGCTGTGGTAATAGACTCATTTTTAATTTTGCTTAGAAGGGTTCATAACTAGAATCTCATGTATTCTTTGAACTTTCAATTAGATCAGAAGCTACGCAAGTGCCGAGCACTCTTTAAGCATTTGAATAATATAGTTTTAATATCACATTAACGGACCGTAATGTTAAGGAAGGGGTAAGACTCTGGGTGACTACTTATCTTATTCGTGTGTTTGCACCAAAATTTGTTACCGTTCCTGTCCATTCCCTTTATTTATCGATATGATCAGAGCCTGTATTTGTTCAAATGTTACTATTTACATATAGCGATTACATATTAAACCATTGGATTACGAAATTTGAAATTAGGATGAATTAAGCATATGAAAAAGATTTCTCATTTTAGCGTCGTTGCGATGCTATCTGTCACTGTATCCGTCTCAATGCTTTCTGGATGCTCGTACAATCGTGTTACCGCAAATAATACCGAGTACATGGAAACTAAGTCATTATCTGATGATATGCCGGAAACAGGTTTTAGTGACGCTCAACAGTTCTTATACAGTATCACTCGAGTTAAACCTGAGGGTTCGAACAATCTTGATGACTTTAACGCATTCCAATTCACACAAACAGATCCTACTTTAGCAAATGCAGCTGGTGCCGCTTTAGCTATCCCACAAAGTCCCTGGCTTGCATTAAACAACTTCTTAGTCTCTCAAGGTAGAGATCAGGTTACTCATTACCGAAATAACATGCTTATTCTACTATCTCCCATGAAAAGCACTTCATCAACTCCAAAAGAAGATTTTCATGCTGAAGTAGTAGGTGTTGCTGATGAACTAACCGCTGATGCAATGACGATGATAAAGGATGCTTATAATCTCGCTGGCACCCCCGTCGATCATGTCTTTGCTGATGTTGAACAACGCTCTGGTCATTTTAGCTGGTTCAGCCCAGAATTCATTATTCCGTCTAACGTTGACTACTGCCCTTCAGATATCGAATCATTAGATGCGCTAGGAGACAGTGAGCTTGAATATTGTTCGACTGCACTAACAAACCGACTGTTCGTTAACTTTAACAACCCTGCAAATAAACATGCCGTACCTTTAGCTATCAACGGTAGCTATGGCTACAAGATCATTTATCTACCAGATGGTTTTCCTGTTGAGTTCCTGAAGTCTGACAACCCGAATTCTTACGTATTTATGCCGTCATTCATGTACCATAAGAGTAATATTCTATCCAAGATGGATAAGAACGCTGTGTTAGACATGGCCCGAGAAGGACGAATTTCTCTAAACCCATTACTTAAGAATATACACACCGGTGAATACCACTATTTCAATGACGAGATCAAGTCATATCAAGAAAGCCCATTGATTAGAATCGATGAAGAAAAGGTTTTTAGTAGTAGTCAGTTGTGATTTATTTCCGTGAATTACTTTAAACAAGACCGCCTAGTGGCGGTCTTGTTGCTTCATATCTATATCATTTGAATGACGCAGTGCTTAGTCAGCAAAAATCCCGGTCTGGCACCCCTGTAAATTTGAAGAGTCTGAACACTCAATTGAATTCAGAGTATCAGCTGCGTCTATAGCTTCCCTATAGGTCGTCTGCGCATCATTTTGGTCGCGTAGTTCCTGTAGTGATGCTGTATCGTTTCGACCATATGGGTTTACATAGCTATTGTCTTTTGTCCATTCAACTAAGGTATCTTGCCCATCTGGAAGAGTTCCACTTTGGACCGCAAGTTCGTACCATTCACTCAGATCGATAATACTAAAGTCAACTAAAGCAACCTCAGCAATAGAAAGACCGCGGCATTGTTGGGTGTTATACCATTGAGCCGGGCTATATGACGTTCCGAATGGCTCTGGTTGCTGTATAGCTTGAGATACAATAATTCTGGACAGTACAGACTCAAAGCAGCAATACTTATCCTTATGTTTGTTCATGCATATGCCAAATTTCTTGTTACAACTTTGCTTATATGCAAACAAACATTTTTTCCCTTTGATCTCTTGCGGCATATCCATTTCTTCGTCTTTACATCCATTAAACTTTTGATATAAAGCCAAAGCGATTTGTACGACAGCATAAGCAGCTGCGATCCATGCCATTGCCACAGCAACCGTCGCAATCCCTTCTGCAACTACTGACGCTGCAGTCGTACTCCCTGCCCCACCAGATGCAGCACCAAGACCCATAGACTTACCGGCTTCAATAATTGCGGCTTTCATCGCTTCTGGTAATAAATTAACAATATATTTTGAAGCGTAATTGATAACCTCAGCTTTAATTTTACTTTTTAGCTTCTCTGTAAGGTAGTCTACCCACATGTTTTCGCCAGCCGAACCATTTTCTTGGGTTGGCCGTTCGCTATCATCACCTTTAGTATTATCTAGTTGATTTGAATGTGTGTCAGCTGTTTGACTCGTAACATAACCCCATGGGTCATTGGTAAAAGCATCATATTGAGTACTAAAAGTATCACCAGCGGATTCGATCGATTTCCATGCACCAGTATCAGCGACACCCCACCAGTCATTTGGTACCCAGCCATCACCTTCACCTTCACCGATAATGGTACCATCGGTACCAAACATGGCATTACCCATTGATTCTGAGATGCCGAACTGAGAGTCTGCAAACGATGCTAGTGACATCATATTTGTTGCCATTTGAAATAGATCAATAGTTCGGCCTTTAAATTCCTCACAACAATCAATTAAACCAAACTGGTCATAGCTGCAATAGCGCTTTTTGCCAACGAATACTTCGCATGTATTAGCATCGCTGTTATCGGCGCAATTCATGTAGTTTCTCATTTCGCTGACTACTGCTAATTGAGATACTACCTCTGCAAAATCAGTATTTTCCCCTGAGGTTCGTACATCACATTCATCACCTTCGCTGCAAGGAAGAATTTGCTGACAAGTTGATTCTACAGGTACTTCTACCCAAGCGTTGGAGTTATCAACGCAGGTATATGTATTTTGCTCATATAAGCAACTGCCATCATCTTTTTCGTAACCATCAACACATTCTCGACCACTCCAGCTGCATTGTTCGTCATTATTAGCTAAATCGGTGCACGTATCTGGAAGTGACTTGATTTGTGAATAAGAAAGCCCGTCAACTTTCCCACCATTCAGCGGGTCATATGTAACATCTTTAGCATGAGCTACCATACATATTGATGGGTTCGTATCGCCATCAAATAATGCTGGCATATTCAGGTCAAATTTTTTCGTTAGACCAGTAAGCTTAACGTATTGTAGAGATACGGATGTAAAAGCAAATCGACCTGTCTTTATATCATGATCTGTTGGGGTGAAATCTATGTATTTCGTTCCATCGACTATGAAATAGAAGTATCCGTACTCATCTTGATGTATTTCAAACTTGTATTTTTTATTGTTTGCCCACTTTAATGAGGTATTTGAGTAAATATTATCAACTACGAGCGCTGAGTTCCCGTAAGCATCAGTTTCGTACTTATCCACCGGAAAGTTTATACCCCAGTCACCGAACCTGCCTTCTAATGTACGGTAATTGGCATAGGACTTGACCATATGCAGTCCCTGCCAAGCTCCATTGCTTTTAGTATTACCTGTCCACAGAATCATGTAGTAGTGGTTGTTATCATCGTCTGCAGCACCGGGAACATAATCATCACTTTTTGGGTCTTTATTCCAGATAGGTGTTTCTGGATACCCGACAATGAAACCAAAGGTGTCATCATCACTTCCTGGCATTGTTATGTTACCTTCGAACCAGATTTCACCAACATCATCTGCTGAACCATATGCCGACCAAGGTCCATTTTGCGTCGAAGTTGCATCATACCCACCATTGGATATATTCCAGTTCTTTACATTATCCCACTCGATCCAGTCTTCCATACCAATGGTACGATCTTGGTCAATTCCTAAATCGCACTCCCAACCAGATGTTGTATAGTAGTTCGACTGAATTTTTTCTAAACAGCCTTCTGGTTCATATATGTTTTCGAACTCCCAGTCTGTATAAATATCTTTGTTAAATTCTACATCTACGTAAGCAAAAGCTTCACCATCACCAGCAACCCCAACCTTATAGTTAAAAGAAATTTCGCTGTCATCACGTATTGCTGTTTGAAATTGACTGGTTACATCGTTTTGACCATCAAACACCCAGCTTGTACTTAGCTCGCATCCAGTCGATGTAGTTGGGAAACCACTGTTTGCCCAAGGTCCACCCTTGCCCCTGTATATCTCATTACCATCGGCACTTAGCACAAAGATATCATCGTAAACAGCTCTGTATAAGACAGCACTTTTTACATCAATGTCATTAGCGAATTTTAGAACAATGTTACTATCATATATTGAACATGCTTCACCTGGATTTTGATGTAAATAGTTATCTCCGTCTTTCCCTAAAGTTAGACGAATCCGTGTTGGGGATAATATTTGGACATTTGCGTTGTCAGCGCCTTCAATTATTTTAAGGTTAGGCTCAGTAACTTTCCTTTTTACCTGACATGAGTTGTAATTTGACACTACTGGCTTGTTACATGTTTGATATGTAACAACTTGCTTTGATGTATCCAATACAGTCTTCGTGGTCGCGGCTGTACTACAATCTCCAAAATAAGTATTTGTTCCATCTGCGACACTCTCATAAATGTCTTGGCTTGAGGTAAGCCATTCCTCTGTCGGGTCAATACCAGAAGGACGATTCTTATCTATGGTGTCGTCCACTACTGCGTATGCTTCTGCAGCCAGATTGGGTGTCTTATTCCTATTCGTATCCCCTAGATAGCTTTGATAGGAATTGTAGTTTGTAGTTATGGCTTTCGTTTGAGCTGACTCATTCCAATAGGTACCGGATATATCAGCATATGAGTTATTGGTTGCGTCATTTTCCCCGATCGTACTTACACTACCAATATTTGTATTACTTTGTAGTTGTGCGTTCGCTTGTGAATTAAGAAGCCCCATATCTAGGGTCACATTTCCACTCTGGTCAGCCGATTGAGTTTTAGTTTTTTGCACGCCGCCAACAGCAAAACCAAAGTCTGCCCCCATAGCATACGCCCCTTCAAAAGATGTAGGGTCATCGACGTTTAAAACACAAGCTCCAGAGGCCTCATCGTATGTACGATCACTCGTACAAGTGACTGAGCCAGAAGGCGATATACATTGTCCATTGCTGTATGAATACCCTGAAGGGCAAGTTACAGAAGCTTCGTTAACACAAGCTCCCAAATTTGCATCATACGCTAAGCCGTCTGCGCACGTGTTGATCAAATCTTCATACCAAGTTCTTATACAGGTTGTCACTACTCCTGATTCGGAATCATAGTAATTTGGATTTTCAGAATCTGTTCCGGTTGGGGTTTCCCATTCTGGTTGCGTGTTGCTTGGGTTAGAAGCATTTGGAGTTGGACACTGACGCACTACAGATTCATACGCACTCCGGTAGCACATAACCGGGTCACTAGCTGTCATTGGTGCCACTGGGCTTTCTATTGACCAATCAAGGTTAGGCAAATCTAATTGAACAATTTCGCCTGAATAACAATATCCCTCCGCTACCCCTTTTGCAGTACATTTCGCTGTAATCGGATCAATGTTTTCTATTGGGTCTTCTGACGCAGGACAACTCGCAGTTGGAGAACTAAGTGGCACATTACAAAGGTCAGGACAAACATATGAACTTGTTGATGGTGTGTACCATGCTCCTCGGCATTTACCATTCGATAGCGTTTTACCTGCAGGACAATATGGATTTTCAGAAGAACCTAATGGATTTGATACTGTTCGACATTGCTGCCCATTTGTACCTCCTGACTCTTCGTTAGTGGCACATAGTACTGCAGCTTTCTGAGAAAAATATTTAACACAGGAGTCAATGTAAATTCCTAATGCGGACATGTACACATCTGTAGGTGTATATCCTGAAGTAGAACAGCCTTCCAAAATTGGAGTTGTTTCTTTCAAGATACATTGACTTCCACTTCGTGAGTAACCATCAGGGCAACTTGTTTCTGGAGCCGAAAGAGACGGTGCTGCATTCACTTCAGGCGCATACAACGTTGACGCAGCGATAGAAGCACCGCCTCCTAACCCCAAAGCCCAAGGGTTACTAATAACCTTTGTTGCTTGAACTACAAGTCCAAGAGCTCTATAAGGGGTAGAAACAGAGTTCACTCCTTGAAGCAACATAATCATCATACTGAAATATGTGACTATTATCTGTTTAAATGTTTTTCTCATAGTATATTTCACTACACTTTATTGTTGTGATGAAAATGGTATGCAGCAGTCCGACCAACGGAAAACGTTATACACAAATGTTGTATCTTTCCCCGAGCCTGGAGCCATACGACCAAGTCCATACTTGAGATAGTTCTCCCCTAGTGGATGGCAGCATGTTCCTTCTGTCTCTGCTACTGGAAAAGCTAACTGAACCTTATACTGTGATTTAGGTATAGTAGGGTTGTATAGATACTCGCACATTGCGTCCTTTCCCATCGTCTGAGGACTTAACCCCAAACGGTGTGATTTTGCAATTGCCCTCTGTGTTACCAACGATGAAGCTTGTATTGGATTATCAGCTGCACCTGTAATATTGCCTGTCAACGGGTAAAGGGAACCGTCACAACCAGCGCAATGCCAAAGTTTAAGACTACCTTCACCAGTTGCCATTATTTGAGCACAGTCATAAATACATAGAGCCTGTCCAACAGGATTTGCGAATGCTACAGCATCAGGATTTATCAGAAATGACATTAGATCGTCATACCACTCAACTGTCAAAGGCGACATAAACAATATATCAAGATCTACAACACCTGGTGACTTATCACACTCAGATACAGCAAGAACTTTCATCATTTTTAGTACTGGTGACGCAATGTAATTATAATGATACTGGACCATTTTTAGAGACTGATCCCCCGTTTGCGATCCATCTTGAACAGGAGCGTCGGCAGCTTTATTATCAGACGAGGTTCCTATATGGGTATAATCGTCATTCAGCTGAATGCCACCCAAAGTAGGAGAACAGTATGGGATTGTACTAACCTCCATAATTTGGTCTGGTTGGCGAAACCCTACGCTGAAACCAGGAGCAGGAATACCAAGGGCATCATCGCACGCACATAAGTAGTCCTCATTTGCCCCCTCCGGTGGATCAGTCATGCCAAAGAGAGTTATCGGCAATGAGCATGACCAGCACAAATCCGTCATCATCCCCTCAAAATACTTACTATCAGGACACTGAGAATCCATGCCAGCATAAGAAGGTGTTATAGATAGAAACGAAAGCAGTCCAAACGTGACAATTGCGGTCAAACATTGTTTAGCAGATTTCAACATTAAAAGTGGCCTCCAACTTTTGAAAATAGAAGTAGACTATTTTGTCGAATACTTTCAGCTAGTTCGGGGTTTTGACTGGCTATAAAAACCCCAATTACAACACCAATTAAGATTTTCATTGTCATAGAATAATCCCTTGTATAGTGTCAACTAGTGTAAGAGTTACTTCACGTATATGGGCAGCTACATCAGGGCTATTACTTGCTAAAAATACACCGATCACTACGCCTACTAGTACTTGGAATGCTGCTACCATTACTTTGTCTCTCCTGTAATTTTTTCGTGGATTTGATCTAAGGTCTCAACGCCATACTCATGAATCCAGATACCTTTACCGCCGATAATATCGACTCGAATTGGTAGGCTAGTAATCTTGAAGCGATCTATATACGCAGGCTGCATCATATATATACGGCTATCTAACTCCTGCTGCAATTCACTGATACCTTCGAACTGTTTTTCGGCATCTAAGTGACTAACAATTACAATAGGATTTCCCTTATTGTCTTTCCATAATCTATCTTTAATTAGACTTTTCTGGCGGTCATCTCTTGGGTCGATAATGAACAAAGAATGTTTAACACCGTCAAATCCAAGTAGTGGATTAACAACATCGCCTTTTCTTGCCATTAGCTTAGTTCCAGCATAAACATCTTTAGTAAAGACAATTCGAGGATCTAGTTCGTAATCGGAATCTTCTTTAGGGACTGGTAATGAAGGAAAAGTCAATTTAGCGAAATAGTTTTTCACTGCTATTTCTCTCTGCTTCTTCCAGTCGATTTCAGCATACTTTCTTTGAAGTAATTCGAGTATATCTTCTTCAACAATTTCTACAGTCTGACTGATACGACCAAGATCTTTATATCCACTTTCCTCTCGACCCTTTTCTACGATCCACTCTGGCGACGCCGAACCTTGAGCAACAACCTCTACATCACCGCGGATGTAAACCATGGCGGGAGCCATTTTAATGTTGTAAGCATTGAACAAACGTGGATCAGTGATAATCTTTGGCGGAACTTTCATGTTCGCCTTTTGAAATAAAGTCATGAACCATTTTGATGTATCGATAATGCTCTGAGTGTTGGGAATCATTCCGCGAATCACGACTGTTGCACCAACACGTTTAGCTTGAACTAACACGTCGATGATGTTTTGTTCGTCCATTCCTGAGGTAATGAAGTAATATAGGTCCTCATTGTCTTTAAGAAGATCTGACTTTCCAGAATTTCCTCTAACCAACTCTAGATCTTTATCTTTCGAGTCCGGATATAGAGCGGCAATTCTTTTTTCCACCTTTGAACGGCCAGAATTCGCGATAGATTGTACCAATGCATCATATTCAGAAACATCTCTGGTCCATTCTGGCTGGTGCTCTTCCTTCTTTACAAGTTCTTTGACAACCTTATCTTGTTCACGGAACATCTTTGCGTCTTCTTTAGTAAAAACTACCGATCCAGGATACTTTTCATTCAAAGGGGTTTCAGTCGGTTCTTTCGATATTCCTTCTAGGTAATGTTTACTTGCATCATAAGCACTTTGTCCGTCTATCATTAAACCTTCAAATTGCTTATGCGTGCTTTTTAACGCTTCAATCTCGACTTGAGTTGGCTCATCTGACGCAATAGCACCACAAGCTACAACAAGACTGAGCATAGAAACGAAGGGACCTTTAAAATAATACATACGCTTTTCCTAGGATATATGAAGCATCTGCCAAGCCAACTACGCGGCTATCGAGTGAATACTGTGTATCACCCATGAGGAATAGTTCATTCCCCTTAAGATTCCACTCCGTTGGCAGATTCCTCTCTTTCTTTAATTTGTAATACTCTTTATTTGGTGGTGCATATTTCTTGAAACCATTACTGTTTTCAATATACATACCATCGTAAGTTACTTTCTGTCCCGCGACACCACCTACCATTTTAGTGTATCGATATTTATCCGGTAGAATGCCGTAATGACCTTCAATTGAAATTAGATCGCCAGGTTTGATTTCTTTGTCCTTTGTGTCCAAAAGATAGACCCAAGCACTTAGGCATCGTTGCGGCGTGATATCAATATTAACCTTGTAACGAGTCAAGAAGGCAGACAAGGCTCCGTATGCGCATAGACTTATCACGGCGCAAGTCACAAGTCTTTTGAGTACCGAGGTTTTGGGCTTAACAAAACCAATCGGCTCTCCGTTTAAAGCTAGTGAAGTCATTTACTGCTCTCTTTTTTGAAATTTGTATAAAAAAAGCCCCCGAAGAATCGAGGGCCTTGGCTAACTATTCAGTTAGTTTATTTTGCATCACTAAAACTTGAAGGAACGTTGTAAGTTAGCTCTTCAGTTACAGATTCATCAGAATCGTCAGTAGCTGTGAGTCTAACCGTTACTTGTGTGCGACCTGTAAGCTTGTCACCATCAAGGATATAGTCCCTTGTGCTACCTGATAGATCAAGTTCAGGGATTTCGATTTGATAACTTCGAACGTCGCCGTCTTCGTCATCACAGTCCGCAGTAAACTGGACAGAACTCGATCTCTCTCTGTACGTGATTTCACAAGTAGGAAGCTTGTTAGGCACTACCGTAATAGTTTGCGAAATTTCATCCGTTGCCCCGAGCTCGGATTCAGCAACAAATTTAAACGTGTAATCGCCTGCTTCCGTTGCTGTATAAAGTAGTTTTTCACTACCTTCACCAGTTAGAATCTTTTCTCCATTCACGAACCAAGAGCTCTGCTTAACACTATCTTTCTTGTGATTGTATATCACAGACGGACGAATAGAGATGTCCACAGGATATCTGTTTGTTGCATTACTTGTGCGAACTTTAAGTTTTACTTCTGCTGGATCTGGAGTTTCAGCTACAGAGTATACAGTGAATAGTTTTTCGTTTCCACGTTCATCTTTAATAAGAACTGCAAATTCGTTGTTACCTGAAGCGGTTACTTTATAGTAAGCACGCCCTTTGGTATCGCGGTTTCGCGTATCTGTTAAAGTAACGCCATCACGATTCAGCCATTCAAACGCGTACGTCATTTCAACTTCTGGCTCTTTCACCATATTTGCGTATACAGTCACTGTCGTTGGGGCATACAGATATTCTTGCTTGACCGTGATATCCCAGTCTGGGAATTCATAGGTAAGCACATCCATTACAGCTTCAGTTGTGGACTCGCTATTTGGCACTCCAACTAATTCACCCTTAATGAAAAAAGGTTTAGTTTGTCTATTTGCGGCCAAATCTGCGTCAGTTACCAAGTATTTAGCTGTTAGTGTGAACCGTCCATCTCTTTCTTCTACAACTGTGGTATCGATTTTGTCACCTGTTGGTGCATACCAAGACGCTGCTAACTTATGGCGAATATCTTTATCTACTGATATTTTCGCTACAAGTTCAGTTTCAAAGCCTACCTCAGATGTTTTATCAGTGTAGGAACGCACTTCAATTGGTTCCGCATCTTTAATACGAACCGACTCACGCTCCATTTCCCAACGGGACTCACCAGCCTGCTCAGTTCCAGAGAAAGCCACCTTAGCACAGACCTTTATCTTACTTGCTTCATTAACAACAAACTCATGCGTCAAATTACCAGGGACAAATGTTTCGCAGTTATCTGTACTCCAAAGAACATCATATGCTCTAGAGGCATCGTCTGGAACAACCTTGGCTACGTTAGTAAGGCCCGTAAACTCATTTGAGTATGTTACTAACTCAAATGATGGCACTTGGTAAACCAGAATATTATCAGTAACTATTGATGATTTAGCTTCTGTGTATTGGTTTACTACCTCAGCTTTGAACAGGTAATTACCAGCGTCATTTACTTTATAGCTGATAGCACGGCCTTTAAACCCTTCAAGCAATGTCCAATCTGGAGCGTCAGCCTTTTTCATGTACCAGTTAGTATGACCCCAAGCTTTTTTGTCAGCTTTGGCATCCATAATAACCTTGCCTTTATAAGTAAATGGTCTTGTGCCTTCAGTTGCCTTAGTCTCCAACGTAAAGTCTACAGCACCACCCTTTTGAACTTTGAGGGTCATCGCCTTACTTTCAATCGTTCTACTGTAACCTTCGTAGCCAGATATCACCGTTGCTACAACACGGTACCGGTATGACTGACTTCCTGTAAGACCTGATGTATCAACGCTAAATGTGTATTTACCGCTTTCAGGCAATTTAACGGGATTGCCAATATTTACATACTCTTTAGCTTCATTACGTTTTTGAAGTTGAAGCATCCATTCGCCATCAGTAGCTTTGTCGTACACATAGGAATCAGTGTCTTTATTCATTACACCGATACCAACAGGCATCTTGAAGTCTTCTGTATTCACCGTAGTTGCAGTAGAAAGATCAATATAAGCTTTCACTGTGTCGTTCGGTACATAAACCATCGAGATCTGTTCTGTCGTGTCACGAGCACTATCATGACGATAACCAGCTTTAACTGTTAGGTATGCCTGTTCCCACAATTTACCGGCATTTGTATACACTCGGAAGTACGAACGAGGCTCATATGATGTTGAGTAGCCTGACTGAGTGATATTTACTGTTATATCATCTCCAAATGGATTTTGGGCTACAATGGTTCCATCTGCATTGATCATTGATGCTCGAACCTCGGCCACTTTACCGCCCGCAACAGGTACAGCAAATGCTTGGTTAGCATCGTTTTCAATAATCTCGCCGTTTTTAATCGATAGTTCGATTTCTGGTACATCTAACGACGTTAGTTGCATCGTTTTTGGCGTTGTTACAGATGTTAGACCGTTTTTATCCAAGAAGTGAACGCGGTACTTGTAAGCAGGATTATTGTTATCCTTAGCAGGAAGGCCAACTACGTTAACTTTTCTTAGTAGAGCTGTTGGAGCCATTGAGCCATCGAGGTCTAGGAACTCAAGGTAGCAATGTAGCTGCGTTGAGTATTCAAAAGATGCATCTGCGGCACTTTCTTCATCGTTATAGAATACGCATTCACGAGTTCCACTACCAGATTCTTCCTGACGCAAATCTACAGACATTTCTTGAACGTCATCGTACGCTTCATCGTATCGAAGTTCTGCTGTAAACGGCTGCATAATAAATTTAGCAGTATCAACATGCGTTTGGCCTAAATCATCAACAACTGTTAGTTCGACTGTTGCCTCTTCGTTTGACGCGAGGTCTGAAGGGAATGTCGTTAATTGGTAATGTACACCATCACCATTTACATCTTCAAAAGTAACAGAAGTGCCATTAACTTTTACAGATTTGACAGTTAGATCTCTGAATCGACTAAATATTGCAAAGTCCACATCCTGAGGGAAGTATGCTGGGAAAATCCGAGCAATGTTAGCATCGTACTGTCGGTTATTTATGAAGAACAAATGTTCGTAACCAACGTTTTCTATTTCAATGTACTTATCAACCGTGATTGAATTATCTAAAGCATCCGAAACTGTGAATGTAACATTATATGCTGCATCATCCTCATAAGAGGCATCAAAATAGAATTTATAGTATTCGCCATCCTGCTCCGTTGAAACAGGCTTTAGGGTAGAGCTTGTCGGCGTCGATCGTGTCTCCCATAAGTATCTGTAGTTGGTACCATTTATATCCACATCAGGAGCTTCAATAAATGCATCTTCATCAGGAACGATTCTAGCTCTAGCTGTGAGGTTCCACCAATCATCTGTTCGTGAGTAGTGCGGTGTTTTTACAACCAAAACCATCTGACCATTTTCGGCTTTTTCAACAGTTGCACCCAAGTCAATCTGATCGTCATTATTCTGAACTAAATAACTATCAGCATAGCCAAAATATTCAGGCAATCTTGAATCCCATTTAATGGTGATTGGACGGACTACCTTTTGGTTGTTTTGAGAGAAGTATTCGTTATCTGCGTCAGCGTAAAGATTGATTGTCTTTTCACCGAAACGGTCGTCTTCTGAACCAAAAATCTGATCTGATAAATCCAACTCACAAGACTTATCAATACCAGTTCGAATATGACATTCAGTTATGCCTTCAGCTACAATTTTTCTGTCATAATCTTTTAGGTCAGTTGTTACATCGATACGGACTGATTTAGCAGCATCAGGAGTATTGATCTCAAAGGTATCACCACTTCCTGTTTTGTAATTGCTTCGGTAGTCAACACTATTTACTATCAAGGGTACTGGAGCAATTGCATTTACAATAACTGGCTCTGAGGGGATATCTACCGGCGTATTCGCTGATCCGGAAAAGAATACAGAGGAAACAGGAATTGAGGTATCCCCTATTTTCCCCAAAATTCCAGATAGCAAAAATTGAGAATTACCCTTTTTAGATGACTTAACCATGCTATACGGTGCAGTCACATCATAAGCACATACTAATTCTTCATCATTTTTCGCTGACTTTGCGTCGTCTTCGCTAGTAGTAAGGGTACAACCGCTATTATCTCCTTCAGATAAAGTTATTTCGACAGGTTCCACGAATGCTTCGACCTGAGTCTTTGGCATCGTGGCTACCACCACAGGCGCTTTTGTTTCTATTTCACCTGTCACCGTCACTGATTTCGCATTAGCTAATTGCACTGAAGCCAAACTGAGCGTGACTGCACAGGCTATAGAACTAGCGCGGAACGCTTGCTTTTTAGCCATATTTGTACATCTTCCCTGTCATTTCTGACAGTTAGTTGAGTTATGGGAGGGTTACCAATCAAATAATACACGATTTTCTATAAAATAATCTATGATCAGAGGAAATTAATTCGTAGTGCTTATAATGGGTTCAAGCAATATTTAACAGAATATATTAAGGAATCACTATGAACACTGCTACCGTTTACTTCCCTACTGGATTTCACAATGCTATTGAAAATCAGTTAGTTAATGACGACTTCGATATTCAGCAGATGAATTTCAAAGTCATTGAGAGCGAAGACTGGAATAAATATAGCGAAGATCACAAAATGGACATCATTTCTAAGTTCATTGCGAAAAACTTGTCAGATAAGTTACCCAAAGGAGTAAAAGTAGTGAGATCAACTTCGAGGGCTCACTACCTGGGTAACCGTAAACGCTTACTTACTGGCATGATGGATTACACTTTAGAATCAGAAACTTCTGGCGCAAAGGCTGAATTATCAGCTTCTTTAGTCATTCGACATTAGCAGCAGTTGTTTAATCAGCAGAAGCAGCTGACTGTACAGCCTGAGTAGTCCTTGACTTTTCTGTTATCTTTGGTGTTGTATACTGGCAGTAATTTGAGTTGTCGGTATACATAGCCAATGGTGGATAATCACCAGAAGCAAGTAATCTATCAGCTCGCCCCGCGGCCAGTCGTCTAAGTTCAGTATTTATTTGCTTCTTTGCGAGCAATAACAAAACATTCTTCGCGCCTTCCTTACCAAGACCTAGACTAGTTAAGCAATATTTTGTAGCACTCATCAATAAGTATGCGTTGTAAGCATCATCAGCATTTGAAGCAGTCAAAAATAGATCATGCGCACGAGAATGGACAAATAACTGCTCTCTAATTTCATCCTTCCCCTCAGAAAGACCATGAATCAAAGAAACCAGGTCATTTCTAACCTGAGTTTGCTTATCTCTTTGTCCAAGTATCGCCGGTTTGTGATCCAGGAATTGCTCCTCCATCACTGGCTTTGAAGAGTTAAGGTCTTCATTTTTGGGTTCAATCAGTTGAAACTCACCTGCAAATACTGTCGAGAATCCGAATCCAACACCAACAACCAAAGCTAATACTGTTCTTTTCATTACCAGCACCTTTATTGAGTTTCAACCTTTGCTATCTTGTCTTGCTTCATTAGGTAGTTAGCTAGATTCTCAAGGTTCTTTCCGTCCAAGCCGCCAGTTAGGGTATATTTACCAGATTCGTTCTTATAGACCACTCCAGGAGTCCCCGTTAGCCCCACCGCACGCATGATACTTGAGTTTTTGTTTAAACCAGCCATGATCTGCTGATCAGATGTCGCTGTGATTTTCAATTGACTTCTAAGAGCTTGCGACATTGCTTCGACTTTATCATCACTTTTAGCAATGGTTGCAATGATATCAGGAGTGTTTGGAGACATCCATGATAATGGTATATACCTGACATTCAGTCCTTTCTCGATATAAGGCTCTAAATTGCGTTCTAATCGCTTGCAGTACCCACAATGTGGCTCAACAAACACATACATAACTCCATCGTCATTTGTAGTCACATCATTACCAAGAATCAAACCGCCGTTATGAATTTCTTTGAAAGCTTCACCAATTGATGGCTTTAGTTTCTCGGTGTATTTATTAGCGATATTAATGCCATCACCCTGAATTAAAGCGCCTACATTTACGTAGTTTTGCTTCTCATTAACCCAATATAGATTGAATTGACCACTAGCAGTCCTTGTCAGTACAGCCCTTAGATCAGGGTATTCTTCAACTGGTGTAGAGTCGATTATAGTAAAATACCCTTTTTCTTGAGCTTCTATCAAGACTTGAGGCATTTTGGGTTGTTTGGCTAACATTTCATTCTGGGCATTATCAGCATGAGCATTAGAAACGACAGAAAGAGACATACCAACCATTAGGGCTAGCGTTGAATATAGCTTTTTGCTTGGCTTCACTTGTTCACCTATTTATCATGTTCAGTTAGTTTTAAACATCTCCTGCATCATTATGTATAACGCAAAGTAAGACGCAGCAGCGACCTTCAATAGCGGTGTTGCGTCCTCTGGAGGCATACCTTCTGACATGACTAATTGACAAAGTGTTATCCTACTTTTATCAAGCACATCCCCTTGTAACTCAACTATACAAGATGACTCGATAAGTAAGGTTTCTAACTCATCTTTAAACTGGGTTCTCAGTGTTGAGCTTGTAGCAGCTGCTTCTAAAGATAGTATTTTTATCACATCAGAGATTGACAGGTCGTTCGATGGATGAAGAATTGCTCTTAGCAACACATCGAGTTCGTATTGTATGAGCAATACAAGCTCTGTGCCACCAATTTTCAATTCTTTTTTTAAACCAGCTAATGATTCAACATATTTCGAACATAGGTGCATTACTGCATCATGATCAGAGCGTTGGTTCTGCTCGGCAAATGTCTGACTATTCGTGATTTTACTAACAACGTCCGCTGTCAGTATTTTGATCTCAATTTTCTCTGTCATTCTCTTATAATTTTGTCTTAGTACTGAGGCGTTTTACAGAGATTCTAACAGTCAAATGGGGATTAGAAAAGCGAAGAGCCCGCGAACTGAATTTGGCGAGCTTTTTAGATATATTTTTACTGACCTTTATTGGTTCTTTTGTGCCACCCTTTAAGTCTCACTTCGGACACGTCTTTGTAGTTTGTAGAACTTAGGGTTTGCAATCATAATTCCGCTCTCATTTAGTGATGGTTTTGGCTTTCTATTCTTCATCCACTTAACCATATCTTCGTAGATCTCGTGCATGTAGGTAACACTTTCTTTCCATGCAGTATCAGCAAGTTCAACTAATTGGTATCGTTGATATTCATCCCATTCAATAAAGAGCAAAGCAAATTGGTCCTCTACAAGCTTAAAACTTATCAACTTTGCTGCGTAGTGATAAAAAGCCCCTTGAATCGAGTAAAGTTTGTCTTCTAGGTCTCGGTTAATCTGTGAGTCGGTTAATGAATGAATAGTCTTCACATCTAACAAAAAGTTCTCCAACTCATGAGACTGAGGGTTACGTTTAGACGTCACCCTATCTAATCTTGCTTTTATCCATACCTGATGCTTGGTATCGAATACAATGATTGTGAGCTCACTGTAGCCTTGGTTTTCAAAGTTACGCTTATAGAGGATTGAATCTTTGACGACTTTTGCACACTCATGTACCTTTTTCCAGTCATCATTACATAGATACCGTTTACCTTTAATACTGGATACCTTATCAAGATAATCAGGGTAATAAATTACATTAGCGTTGAATTCTTTAGCATAGGCAACCCGATCAGCTATAGATTTCCCTTTTGGTAAATCATTGTCGGCTAGATATTTTTGTAATTCGGAGTGATCAGCAATAACCACCCCACCAGACTTCGTAATATCTTTAGCTGTGCGCTCCGTAATGACGTTATAGTCCTTTTGATGCGGTTCTAGCAACAATCCGTGGAGCAGGTGACCAGCATTAAATGAACGCTCTAACTGTGGTGTGATGGTAAGCTCTTTCTTACCATCCATATATGCTTCACCGTCGTGTGGGTCTAATGCGAACTTTTTAATCCCGCTTGAACTAAACATACCTTTAATCGCGTGATACTCGTGATCTGGCATATCAACATAAACACCCTGAATGTATTCTCCTGTTTCAGAAATCCAGTTCTTTTTTCCATTACGGTCGTAAGCTGAAACAGGAGTTCCACCGCGTGTTAAGTTTCCAAATGCATCTTTTAGCGCACCCTTTATATTCGACGTAGGCGTAATAAGCCCCTGAAGAATGCTATCAACCTGATTATCTAGAACGACTGACATGATAATACTCCTGGACTATTTGGTAACTCAATTTCGGGATGTACTCATTGTATCTATAGCATCAAATATCCAATTGGCGCATCGATTAGATCAGAGGTCTTGATGTCCCATTACTACAAACCCATAGTTTCGTTCGTGCTTTACTTGTGTTAACCATGAATGCGGCAAATATTCTCGAACCATTAAATCGATCGTTTCTTGAAGGTGTTCCTCTCCCTTCTCTTTAGCATCCGAAATTGTTTTGATAACACTACTCAATTTTATGTAATCAGTTTCGATGTACTGGTCTTGTTCTAGTTCAACGGATTCAGAACTTACTTCGCGATTTGATTTGCGATAGTGCGCCTCGCCAGCACTTATATAGTTCGTGGCATCCCACTCGATGCTATAAGGTAATCTCATACCATTAAGGCTCTTCAGCAAATTTACCTCACAACCTAGCTTTGCTTCAGGTACCTCAAAATATTCTAGTTCGATTAGATCAACACCATCTTCTGACTTAACACGCTCGCTATCTGGCTCTAGGTTTTCAAATAGATCTTGGCGTAGTGCTTTTAGTTGTGCATAATCGTTTGAGATCAGAGTTAGTCTCACTGTTGTTTTATCTGACATGTTTTCCCTTACTGGTTAACATCTGTGAATTTTTGTGGGTAGCCCATATAAGCTTCTGCCCATTCTGGATGAAAACCACCGCCATTGAAGCCGAACGCTCTCATTAGGTCGGTGTTCACTCCACCAGACTTCCCTGGTCGCTCTAGTCGTGATGGGTTAAAATTATTGTTTCCGTCCTTCCTTAGTAGCGTTGAAGACATGTTCTCAAACTCTGTTTTTTTAGGATTAAGCCTGAAGTCACGCGGTCTTTTAAAAATTTTCCCGTTTATCATGTAACCTTCATCTGGAATCTTCGTTCCTATTTTAATCTCAACACCATCCTCGAAGTCACATTTAGTGTCACTATTACATTCAAGAAAATGAAGCGTCTTGACAGCTCTCATATGGCTTTTTGCAACTGGATATACAATGCTATTTCCGAGAGCATTTATCCTTAGACTACGTCCCTTAATTGACCTTGGCGTTTCTAGGTATAGTGTATCAATCTGCTCCTGTGTATACATGTTAAATGTCGGCACTACCTCTCCTGGCAAATAACACGCATCTTCACTTACCAACTTGAAAATCGACCTATGAGTTTTTGCGATCGGGCTATCCTTGCGGGCTGCAAAAATGAATAGCCTATGTCGGTAATGGGGGAAACCAAAGCAAGCACAGCTCACTACATTCCATTCAACTTGGTATTCCAACAGTCCGAATTTTCTAAGAAGAACATCCAATCCTTTGTTCGTTAGCAGCGGGCCATTTTCTAGCAACACGTACTCAGGCTCAAGGTTCTCCACCACATTCATTACATCGTAGATTACCTTTGATTTTTCACCATCAATACCTAAAGCATTACCATTTATATTTACACTTGTAATATTCTGACAAGGTGACCCGGCACAGACCATATTCGGCCATGGGACAACACCCTCCATAAAATCCGCCATGGTAAACTGTGAAAACGACTCCCACTCTGCAGGCACCTTGTCTTCATCCAGGTATTTTTGAGTAGAATTAGGTATTTCATCTGTAGCTAGATAACGTACATCACCTGAATTCTCCAGCTTTAAGTTTTGTTCCATGTGTTTGCAACAGAATTTATCGATTTCACTACCGCAAACTGATTCAAACCCACCTACAGCGCGACCTGCTACTGTAAATGCTCCCAGTCCAGTGCAAAGGTCTAGCACTTTCAAAGCCATAATCAAGTCCTGTCTGTCTCTATGTTCTCGGATTTTATTAACCACCAAACACATCTAATATGAAAAATCCTCTGATCAGTACCAGCAATGTTTTAAATTAGACTTCCTGGCAGTTAATTAGATCAAGATTTGTTTAATGATTTTTCCTGCGGTCTAACATTGTTTAGCGGCTTATAAATGCCTGATTTCACCTAAAACTACCACCGTGTTTTGCATTTAAGTTTGCTCTGAAATTGATACTCATCCCAGTAACAGCTCTTGGATCAGATTGACAGTATTAGTTGCATCGTGGACAATGAACCTGATATCTTTTTAATCAGTTCGAATCTAACTATGAACGATAATACCTTTACTATTGGGATAGTAAGGGCGTCTGGTTCTGTAAAACCAGAATTAGATCCCTTTGATTTCTATCCCATTGAAACTACCTATACTGGTGATCAGTATTCGAAGCACTTAGCATCAGCCGAAGAAGAGTGTGATGAGTTATTCATATTTTCGAATCACTATGGCGTGCTTCCTCTCGGGTATAGGGCGATTCCAGTCCCCGACGAAGATGAAGGGAACTTGGCTCAATGCGCTCAGTATCCAACAGTTTGTGCATTAAAAAAGCACATTTGTAGTTTCTTTGATGATGTAGACAGCAATGCGGTTACTTTCATATTTAATCTTTATGGGGATTTCCCACTATCATTTAGAAAAGCTATAGAGCAGTAAAAATGAAAACACTTTATTGGGTCGGTAAAAATGCCCCCAAGTATATGTCTGAATTTAAAAGCTACATTGATCCTGCGGTGATGCAAGAGGTTATTACCAATCCTTGCAACTTTCACCCCTCTGAGGATGATGTTGTTTTCATGTTCTCTACAGTTACTGATTGTGACTGTCAAAGCATGATGCAACAGCTAGCTTCAGCTAAAGTTGTTTTATTCATTGATGAGGAAGCTTTGATTAACAACAGACTGAAGAATGGTAAGCAGATATTAACTTTGCTTAGTGTTGGTTTTACACCTTTCAGTTCTGAACGATTTATACAGGCATGTACCTCAAACGAACTTGTTAGCTATTCATTTGCTGATTTTGACTATGAATTTCTTGAAAGACCATACCCATTGACCTTCGATACTTGCATTGAACAAATCAATGGTTGGTTCTCACACAGAAATCTATATGTTGATAACTTCTACGAAATCAAGAACATCCGTCAAATCCCATTTGCTGGTAGTACTAATGAGCAGCCCTATCAATCTGTGGCTGGTAGTCTTGAACAGTATTTTGTAGAGATCTTATTTCCTGCCAACGAGCATAAAAAAGATTATCAACAATACTCAGTTGCATTCCTTCAGCAGCTTGGGGCCAATCGAACAATCTCTACCTCTAACCAAATCAAACCGTTTCGTTCATATCGCGCTACCATCAGAGGTTTAGAAAACGTATTGCTTTATACATGCTTTGCCACTGTTACATCTACGAACACTGTCTCTCAGCTTTACATTTTATTGAGGTCTAAGAACGATGCAGTCCAATAATGTCGATATTAATGAACTGCCCTTTGCGGTAATCAAGATAGATCTCGATTTTAATATAATCGCGACTAACAATTACTTTAACCGTCATGTTGATAAACTTTATCAACATCAATTTGCAATTGGTCACAACTTTATTATCGCTAATACGGTAAGTAATGCATTGGCTGATAGGATCGTTGCAGCAGCACGTCAGAACTGCGACCAGTCTTTACTTTGGACAGAAGCTCCCCACCCTCTTCCAATGGTTTCTCCAAGCGTATCAGCTCCGTGTCCAATGTTTCTAAATACCAATATTCTTCTAGTAAATGACAGCATTGTGATAATGGCTAGTGACGCAACAAATGAAGCTCACGCAACGCACGAACATGAAAGAATTCAAAAACAATTGTTAAATGAGACTCACAGAGACCCGCTTACGAATCTCTATAATAGAAGATATATTTTGCAGCAGATCGAAAAGCATAAACGGCTTGCTAATCGTAAAAAGCAAGATGTGTTCTATGGAATCCTTTCAATTGATATTGATCATTTCAAGTCCATTAATGATACTCACGGCCATCTTGCAGGTGATGAAGTACTAAAATGGTTCTCTAGCATCTTACTTGATACTTTTCGTAATACAGATGTTGTATGCCGCATGGGTGGCGAAGAGTTCTTGGTCTTTTTCCCTGAACCAGAAGACAACCCGAATGTAGAAGCAGGCTGTCAGCGATTAATTGAACGATTAAATAGTGAACCTTTTCAATTTGAAAATTTACGATTTTATGTAACGGCTTCAATGGGCGGAGTGGCAGTAAGCACTAACGAACCAACGACAAACGCGATTACATTTTCAGACAAGCTATTGTACGAAGCAAAACGTTCCGCTCGCAATCAGGCTGTTGTAGCTCACATTCGTGATTCATTACCCAATGTGAATTTAGTTGGACCTCCTTGTAAGACTCAATTCGATTTATGTGTAATCAAGCCTGCGACAGACTGCCGTCAGCAACTTTAATTCCCTTACAAGGTTGAATTGGGGTGCATTTGCATCCCTTTTCTGTAATAAGATCACGATAATCTATGATACTTAAAGCTATTCTGATTAAGCATTTAATCATTGTGAAAGTTATTGTTAGTTAATGCTACTATCGAATCGCACTTTAAACTTACAACTATTTCGGACCTCAATCTATGTTTTTCACTCTACTTTCGATCATTACAACGGTTGTAGGCTTTCTCTGCATGGCCTACAGCGTGCTTTTCTATGAAAAGGTATACTGGCCCCTATTTGCTGTTGGAGTCGTCTTCCTAGTAATCGATAAGTACCTTATTCCTGATAAGAAGCACCCTCGACTACTAGATAATGATGAGCTCCTTGATATCGCTAATGTAATCGAAGGTCAAAACATCGAATTTACCATGCCGGTATATGAAGACACTCCAATGAAAGGACTGGTAAAAAATGGTTTCCGCGGTGATCTCGTTCTTTTCTTTGATGTTGATGGAGTATTGCACCCAAACCAGACTGAAACTATGGAGTTAAAAGATAAGCTTTTGACTCTGATTGAAGCCTTTCCGAATCTTGAACTCATCATGTGCTCCAACTGGCGAGAGTCATCACCTCAGGATTGGTTTGAGAAACGTTTTGGCGAAAAGCTATCCGAGCATTTTAAAGGTTGCACACCGATTCTTGAGAGTGGTGATTTTCGTAGACAACGGGAAGTGGAAGCATTTGTTGAGAAGTTCAGAGTTAAGCACTATGTAGTCGTTGATGATCGGGAAGATTTCTACCATCCAGGCTATACGCATCTTGTTTCTACAGACATATCAATTGGTCTTACCGATGATACAATTCATGAGTTAACAAGAGCTTTGTCTTAGTACATGTTCCTATTTCAGCCGACTCAGTCGGCTTTTTTATTGCCTTTGATTTACTTATGGCGCATTTAGAACTTCTAAAAGTTGACATCCTTCTTAGTGATTTAACGCGATCCAATTGAGCCATTTAGCACTGAAAAACATCAATCCTTTCTACGTAAATCTTGACCGATTTAATATTCTGCAGGCTTATTCTTACGTGTGCATTTACTAACCCAATGCATTTTTACGCACTATAGATACAAAAAAAAAGCCCCTCGAAGTAGGAGCTTTTTGAGATTGAATTGAGGTCTGGTTCTTTATTTAATTTCGAAATCTTCAAGCGTCTGACCATTATCTAGTGCCTTCTGGATTTCAGAAGGTGTTCGCCCTTGCCCAGTCCAAGTGACTTCTTCACCGTTTCGCATAAATTTGTACTTTGGTGGGCGCGGTGGGCGTGTTGTTTTTTTGCTTGGCTTGGCCTGACCAGACAGTGCAGCGATCAACGACTCTACATCAATTCCGTCGGCTTCCACCTTTTTCATTACTTCTTGAAGTTTTTCTGCTTGTTGAGCTTCTTTAGCTGCCAGTTCTTCTTGTTCAGCTCTTCGTTCATCAACAACGATTGTTAGCTTTGTTAGCATTGCTTCAAGTTCTTCCAACGTATATTCGCGAGCTGAAACTCGAAGTGAACGCACATTGTTTAAAGGGTCTAGCTTATTCGTCATCTAATTTACTACCTTCCAGTTATATTAACTTGTGATTTGATCTTGTTAGTTTACTAAATCAAGTGTGCCTGGTGTACCATTCAATCTGAACCATACGGGTTCAACACCAATATCGAAAGTAAGATCTCGTTTATCTTGTAAAAGTGCCACCAGCACACCACCATGTTCTAAATGTGACTTAAGTAGAGGTGCACAATCATCTTCAGCAAAACCAAGTTCATCTATCACGTATGTGACGCTCTGATCACCAAGTAAATGTGCAATGCTAGTTTTAAACATGCGATGTTCTACTGATTTTTCGGCTTTTTCCAATTCTTCAATAGTGCTAATAAACTTCACATTCATACCATCAGAAGTTAACGCTAGACTCAGGGAAGTTTTCCCCGAACCTGACTGACCTTCTATACAAATGAATTTAGGTTTACCCTGAAGAACTAGGTCACCCATGGCACTCTCAATTCTTTTTATCGCCGGCTCTGCATCGACAACACGAACATGAGGGATCACTTGGTTTGCATGATGGATCACCTTATAACCTTCAACAGTTATCCGTTCTTCTTCCATTTTCATTTCTCCAATAGTTTGAGGCTCATTTCAATTTAAATTCAATCATTACCCTGTCACTAAATGCATTAGTGACGAAAAACCTTAAAGTCAGGTTCTATTTTTCGGGCCAAAACGGTTGATACGCAACAGATCAAAGCACAACATCCCATTGCAAAGACTAGAGGTAATATCTCAATAGCCGAGGACTCGGTCGGACCGTGCCCGAGCATGACCATGCGAAACCACGAGTGACCGATCATCGCGATTATAAATGGTCCGATTCCTAGAATCAGCTGTCTGAAAATACCTTTAAAGTTATTATTTACCGGCATTGTCAGGAAAACAGCGACTAACAACCAGTTACGAAGTAAGTAATCGGAAAAAGTAAATTGCTCGCCAAAATATGTAATTCCGATGAGTATTGCTTCAAAGCATAAAAAGTATACTGCATATGCTTTATACATAGTGTTGTACATCCTAACCTCAAATTACACTGTGATTATACGTCACAGTAACTATAACTATCGTACTTCATCAAACTGTTTATCACTATTTAGACTAATTAGATCACAAGCCATTTACTTTCGCAAACCAGTTTCTGATAGATGTTGGTTAAGAACTGGTTTGGATCGACCATATTATTAACTTTCAAAAACTACTATTCAGTTCTTTTGGCGATTAATAACCCTACTCAGTGATGAATGAAATTCACCTTTCAGGATTTGGGGTATGAGTATTTAAGCCACTGACTTATTGAACTATATGACCTATCTGTTTAGCTAAACTTCTAGCCCTATTAAGGATTATACCTGCAAACCTCAACGTGATCAGGCATCTTTGTTCATAGGATCAGATCAATTGTTTTTGTTTGGTAAATTTTACACTGCCTGTAATTCAAATTTAAACGATAAACACAGGCGATAAGACTATGTTCGATATCAATCAAATCACAAGCGGCATTCAGTTAGGTTTTGCAGCTAATGAGGAAACTACTCAGCCTCAACTTACCTCAGTTGTTGATATTAATGAATTATCAAACAATGAAGATAACAATGTAGTCTGCTCTGACTTCTATACTCGCTGTGTTTTATCTAAACCTAAAACACTGGTTCAACACTTCAATGCAATAATCAGCGCAATTGAAGAAATCAAATTAAACAATGACACGCCCGATCTGGATGCCGTTTACTCATTTACCGGCTTCGGCCCTATTCGTGAGGTCTTTGATACAGCAAAGGACAACCACGCCCACAGACGCGAACAGTTACTTGGTTTATTGACGAAAGAGGAATATTCTCTTGCCCGAGAAGCGACACTAACAAGCTTCTACACTTCGCACTGTATTAGTAATGCATTTTGGGACGGCATTATCAAAGCCGGTTTCTCAAACGGTCGCATCTGTGATCCTGCATGTGGCACAGGTCGTCTGATTGCACCTATCCCGACTGATATTAAATCAGACAGTCAGATTACACTTGTTGAGTATGACGGTTTAACGTTCCAGGCAGCGGAAGCGCTTTATCCTAACGCTACGATTCATAATGAAGAATTCCAAGACGTTAAGCTACCACAGCAAGATATCATTGTTAGTAACCCACCATTTAATAGTGCACTAACTAGCGACCGTACAGGTCTGAATATTAGCGGCCTAACTCTGCATGATATGTTTGTGATTAAGTCGCTTATGTCTCTACGAGATCAAGGCTTCTTCTTTGCAGTACTTCCTACGACCTTCTTAGATTCAGAAAATAACAAAGTGCGTAAGCAAGCGGCACAACTGGCTAACCTTGTCGGTGGTGTACGTGTACCTTATGAATTATTCGGTACTGAGTCAGCGACTAAAACCGCTGTTGATGTTCTACTGTTTCAAGCGACAACCACACCCGATTCTGATTGCAACTGGATCGAAGCCGAGGAATGTCAGCTAGATACCCTTATTTATCACGTAAACACGGCTGTTACTTCGGGCTTTATCAAAGACTTGTCTCAACCGACAAAGGGCTTTCTGTTTAATCGAGAGTCTGTTCTTTTTGGTGCAATCGAACCCGAGAACCTAGATAAGCAAGTTTATGATGCTGTTTACTCTGTAGCGTCACAGGCTAACTATGTTGATTTCACTCACGAGGATGCAGTTTCACAAGTAACCGTAGATCTAGCTAATCCTGAAACTGTACAGCCTTTTACATACAACGTTACCACTCAAGGCGAAATCGTATTTCAAAATGACCGTTCGTTCATTGAATGCGACATTCCACAAGGCGGTATGAAGTACAAGCGAATCATCGGCATGGTTGAGATCGCTAACGTGCTTACTGAACTAATGGACCAGGAAGCTAGCCACGTTGCTATTCCAGCTAAACTCGACTCGCTACGTCTTAAGCTCAACAGCCTTTATGATGCTTATGTCGCTAAATATGGTTTCCTAAGCAACCGAGCTAACACTCTGGCATTTAAACAAGATGCGCGTATCGGTATTGTTGTAGCTCTTGAAGAAGATTATGAACAGGGTATCTCAAAGAGCCGAGCAAAAGAGCTAGGTTGTGACCCTATCCCTGATACAGCAGATAAAGCAACAATCCTAACTGACCGCGCCTTTACTCCTTGGGAACTTCCGACAAGTGCAAAATCGCCAGAGGACGCGCTAGCCCTTTGTTTAGCATTCAAAGGTGGCATTGACTTTGATCTTATCGCTAGCTTACTGAATACGGACGTTAAGACCGCTCAGAGCCAACTTTTAGGAAAAGCTGTTTTCTTTGACCCTGCCGCTCAGGAGTATTTATTAAAAGAGGTTTACCTGTCCGGTGATGTTAAGAGCAAACTTGCGGAAGCTGAGGCACTAGAGCAGATTGACCCAATGATGGCGCTGAACATCAACGCTTTAAAACAGGTTATCCCTGCTGACGTTCCTTTCAGTAATATAGATGCACCAATGACCGCGCACTGGCTACCTCAGGCTTTGATTGTTGATTTCCTTGTTAAGACCTTTGGCTATAACGAATCACAGGTCAAGGTGTCTTATTCACTTGGCAAGTGGGGTGTTAAAGTCCCTACAATGTCGGGCAATGCTAAGGCTCTAGTAGATTTCAGCTGTAAGACTCATTCACTTGCTAAAATCCTCGACAAAATCTATTCGCATGGCGAGAAAATTGTTCACACAAAAGACACTAACGGGAATATTACCGGTGTCGATCATAAGGCTAGTGCTTCTCTTGCTCAGGCCATTAAGAAGATTGAACTAAAATGGAAAGATTTTATCGCTGTATCTGGTAACCGTGAGCAGATCGAAGAACTATACAACGAGAAAATTAACCGTTCTGCGCCTTTTGCTGCGTCATTCTCGGGTCACTTCTACTTTCCAGATAAGAACCCAAACATTGATTTTTACCCTCACCAGAACACCGCTATTAGACGCGGCCTGATGACTCGTGATCATGGCTTTCTGCTCGATATAGCTATGGGTGGCGGTAAGACCATGATTATAGCTGCCGTATATCACGAGTTTGTACGTCTTGGACTGAAAAATCGTTGTGGTATCGTGGTTCCAAACCACCTAGTCAATCAGACTGCTGCTGAGTGGTTACGCTTGTACCCTAATGACCGCTCAGATATGTTGATTTTGAACTCAGAATCAATGAGCCCGAAACACCGTTTAGATACTCTGCTAAGGCTGAAAACAGGCTCATACAAATACGTTATTATTCCGATCAGCACATTTAGAAAAATTCCGGCTCCTATCGATGCGGTTAAGACTGTTGTCACAAGTCGCTTAAGCGAGCTAGAAGAACTCAAAGAAAAAGCTGATTCTCGCCATACTGTACGTGACGTAGAAAACCAGAAACGCATTCTGAAAGAACAGCTGAAAGCAGTTACAAACGCATACAAAGGTGAAGATTTCGCAAGCCTTGGCTTCGATAGCCTTAGCCTGGACGAGTGCCAGATGGTTAAAAATAGTGGTTATGCTACTTCCCATCTACGCGGTGTTAAAGGTTTAGGCACCACAAAAGCAAGTCAAACAAGTATCGATGTAGCATTTAAGGTTCAATACCTGATCGACACATACGACAACCCAGGCGTTATGTTCTGTTCTGGCACACCGATCAGCAATTCACTAATTGAATGTTACGGCTATCTGCGTATGCTTGCGCCTCGCTTGCTTGAGGCGGTAGGCATTACTTGTCTTGATGATTGGTCAACTTCATTTACACGCATCACTCAAGATTACGAGGTTAACGCTGACGGTACGGTTAAACTGACAAGCCGAGTAAAAGAGTTCAACAACATTAAAGAACTTCAGGCTCTTTATTCTGTTATGGCCTACACGATCAGCCATGAACAACTCAAAGACCTGATCCCTAAAATCCCAGACGGCAACGGTGACTTGCACCCTGCAATTGTCCCAATGAATGGTGACAAACCTAAAACAAAGATTTCTTCTATCACGGATGAAACGCTTGATTACATGTTGAGCCTTGCCGAGCGAAGCAAAGACTTTGAAAGTTCGCCAGTGCTGAATGATAACGCCCTACTGATCATTAGTGACGCTCGTAAGGCTTCGGTTAGCCCGATGATGGTTAACCCGTATTCTGATGAAGTATTCAGCCAGAAAACTAAAGATATGATCATTAGCGTAGCTGCGAAATATCACGCTGACACGGTAGATAACAGCGTTCAACTTTGTTTTGTGGATATTGGCACCCCAGACCCGAAAAAGGACGCAGAAGAAGCGCACGTTCGCGCTCTACGTGCTCGTGTGGACAATGGCGACAAAGAGGCCGAAACAGAACTAAACCGTATGCGTGGCGTATCTGTTAATCTATACCGTCATATCAAACAAGCTTTGGTTGACCTTGGCGTTAAAGAAGATGAAATCGCCTTTGTTCAGGACTGCAAAACAGACGCACAGAAACAAGAGCTTTTCCAACTGGCTAATGTGGGTCGCAAACGTGTGATTCTATCCACTATGGAAAAATTAGCGACAGGTGCCAACTTACAAGAGCGGATCGCTGCTGTGCATTGCTTGTGTCCTCCTCTTCGCCCCTCTGATCTCGATCAGGCCGTTGCAAGAGCTATCCGCAAGGGTAACAAGTTATATGAAAAATACCTCGAGCTTTGCCAGGCTTACAGCGTAGATATTATTTACTATGCTCTTGACCGTTCTTGTGATGCTTGGCTTTACGGGATCTTAGAGGCTAAATCGTCCACCATCCGTGACTTTAGATCAGGGCAGCTCAACGCTCGTAAGATTACAATTGACGATGACGTAATGACCTATGCCGAAATCAAGGCCGCTGTGACAGGTAATAAAGCCTTACTTGAAATGCTACAGGTAGAAAGAGAGTTGTTTGAGGAAAACATTCTATACCGTGATTTCCTTGATAAAACCAGTTACGCAGAGCGTAAGATTCGCAACAACAACGACACCATTAAGAACCTTTCATTGTGCCGTGTTGATGTGAACAGCGATCACGAAGCACTAATCAAGAGTGTTCAAGAGGGTCAGCTTGCGCTAACGATGCTAAACCACCGATTTGAATCTCTTGATCAGAAAGTTGCGGAAGCTCTTTATATGCATTTCTCTAACTTCCGTAAGAAATGCAAAAACTCAGGCAATGAGAAAGAGCTTACACTGGCAACCCTAGCTGATTTTGAAATCGTAGCGAGAGCGTCAACATGGGGTCAGCTTGTATTCATCAGATCAACAACAACTAAGCGTCAGTTCAACATTGACAAGAACCTGTACACCAAGGCTAAGTTACTTCCAGCAATCATCAACAGAATGAAAGCTTTCCGTCAGGACATTGAAGCACTTAGCAACCGTATTGTAGACCTTGAGAATGAGAACAATGAACTTGCTCCGGTACTAGCGGAAGAATTTGATACATCAAAACTCAACCGTTTAGAAATGCGTAAAATTGACCTGATCGCTGAACTGGCAGATGCAAGCAACGATGATACTAACAAACCATTAGAGCAAGTTGCTTAAGTCTTAACATGGGGCAATGATAATTTTATTGCCCTTTTTTTGAAATATTTTGAACTTAATAAAAGTACTGGGATCGTAGAAATGAATACCTTTATAAATTCACTTGATTTTCTTACCAATAAACGAGGTGTGAATGAGTCTAAAAACAAAGTTCTTAGCTGCTGCTCTGGCACTTAGTTGCTGTGTTCCTGGCTTATCTTTTGCCAAGACATATACCACTAACATTGATCAGCGTGATTCTATGCAAGACGCATTACCCAAGCTTTACTATAAAGCTATACTCGATCAAGTTTGTAGTGATATGCCAAGCCAGTGCCTAGCTGCACTTAAAAATCCTGATTCTGTCAGCATTACAATCATCAATCCGGTGAAATACAGCACCAAGGATAATCACTTAATCGCAACGGCCGACATTTCCATTGACGCGATCAAGGTTGACCTATCACTAGCGAATCAGACCTATCCATTAGATTACACGGTGACTATTGAAAACACGTTATTGAAAATTGGGAGCTACACGTTCCAGAAGCGGTATATTTCTAATCTGTAGATTAGATCAAAACTGACAAAGTTTGACTGTAAGGTCTTTTAACCATTATCAGATCTAGTCAATCTAAAAAATCACACCCTCGCCCACCTACCCTTGCTGTACCCATTCCTGTAAAAGTCTTTAGATCAATTGCTTTCGTGCGGTCTACGAGAAAATAGCTGTGTCACAAATGAGCAATGACTATTTTAAGGAATACCCGTATGACACTTGACGCATCACAACCAACCACTGAAACAACAAATACTACTGTTGTTGACGGTTCTATGGCTATGTCTGCTAAGGAAGCTGAACAGAAAAAAAATGAAGGCTCCCTTGAGTTTCACGACCCACGCGATTTAAGCCCTCTATCAATTAAGCACAGCGAAGACCAAGGGAACTATAGACGTAAACGCCCACAACCAGATCTGGATGAACTGAGTGACGATATCGTTGCTAAAGGTGGCATTCTTCAATCTATCGTCATTCGTCAAACTGCTGAGAACGGTCTGGAAGTCGTAGCCGGTTACGGTCGTTGGGAATGTGCGCTTAACCTTTGGGATAAATACGGATTCAAAGTACCTTGCCTAAACAAAGGCTACATTTCTGACCGTGAAGCGATTGAGATCGCTATCTCTGAGAACCTTAAGCGAACTGATGTAACGATTGGTGACCTAAGTGTTGCAGCAAGACGTTATCTATCGCTGTCAGATGGTGACCACGCCACGGCAGCAATGAAGCTAGGCATGGGTGAGAAAACCTACCGCGAGTATTTGCAGATATCAAACTGCGTTCCAGAACTAATTGATGCTCTCGATGACAACGAACAGCCAGTCTTAAAAGGTCACTGTTTAATCCTGTCTCAGTTCCCATTAGAAATTCAACAGAACACGCTTAAATCGATTCTTAATGACCCAAAGACGTATACAGTTCAATACTTGAAAGCCAAAGCTAAGAGCTTTGAATTTAAGCTGTGTGACGCACGTTTTGATACTGAAAAAGCCGGTTGTAATGATTGCCAGTACAACTCACAACAACAATTCACTATGCTCTTGGATGGTGAAGATGACGCTCGTTGCTCTAACGCTCACTGTTATCTCGATAAGCAAAACCAGTGGCTTAACGAAGTGAAGATTCCAGACTTAAAAGTAGAGTACGGAACAGTCCTAACAACTGAACAAAAGCCTATTTCTGATGTACGTTCGGTTACCGATGAAGCTCTTGGTTCAGATCAAGTTAAGAAATGCTCGAACTGTGAGAGTTGTGCTGTTTTGGTTGTTAGTAACATAGGTGACACGTTCGGTATGCACAAATCGAATTGTTGTATTGACCTTGACTGTTACACCGAACAACAAAAGGCATTTGCTAAATCTCAGGAACCAGATCCAGAAGTTGATGCAAAACCAGATGCACAAAAAACAAGTGTCGATGATATGGTTGGCAATTCTGATACAGGCACAACTGATCAAGCATCAACCTCTACTAAAGCTAAGAAAAAGGTAGCTAAATCCCCTGCTGCTCCTGCTCCAAAATTAAGCAAGAAGACGGAGCGTACCTATGCCAACATGATCCAGAAAATGGCAGGAGGTTTTGTATCTGCTCAGTTAAGTGAACAGTTTGCCTTAGCTGCTATGATTAAAGGTTTGTCAAACAGCTTGCGATTTGAGAATCAAATCAAAGAAGACATTCCGACACTTGCCCTCATGGAAAGCGAACAGTTAAAGGGAATGCTTCAACAGCTTTTAGGTTCTTTCATGGCTCAGGACGTTCCTCTTGATTCTGAAAGCACAGACCGTTCTGATTTTGATGCGAACAAAGTTCTTCGCACCATTATGACTAAGTCGCTTAGTGAAGACGATATTCGTGAACGAGCTATCGCAAGTTGGGTTCCAAATACCGATATCTGGAAACTGCATACCAAAGCTCAGATCAACATTATCTGTGATGACAGTGGCTTCCAAGCTGCATATGACAAAGTAAAAGGTTCGGCTGCATGGGCTAAGATGATGAGTAAGTCAGTTGGCGATATTTACAAAGCACTTGAAAGCTTTGAGTTTGATTGGTCAGACTATGCACCAGAGGCGTACATTGATATGGCGATCAACTATAAGAAGTGTTCATAAAGTCTATCTCCACGCTTAAATTGACTAAGCTCCCAATGGGAGCTTTTTTATTAAGTACAACACTGAAACGCAGAATAGGTTATGTATTTATCTTCATGATCAAGATGTTATCCCTACCCCTGTAAATGTAATCAGATCAATTGGATTAGTTTTTTGATTGTTACAATGATTCTACTGGCGAGAGATAAAACTATTTCAAGCTAGTAAACTTTTGTTTCAACCCAACCGACAACTTTTAGAGAGTTCAATATGAAATTTCCTTTAGGTATTTTTACTCTGGCATGTGTATTTTGCCAATGCTTAACTAACTTTGCCCATGCGAATCAACTTCCTTTTACACAGGAACTTAACGCTTCTATGCTGAACCGAGCGTCATTTGTTCTTGAACCTGTGACAAAAAACAATAAAACCAAATCCAATGACGGGGTTTTTGAAAGCAAGCTTGCTTATAAAATGGATGAAAGGCAGTCGCTTCATCAAGCGATCGAAACCGCAAATGCACTAAGCGATACTCTTTTAGACAATGCTTTCCCACTTGGCTATAACTCGAAAACACGAACAGCTCACACCGAAGTCAAAAACGACTCAGATGTCTATGTGGTTGTAATGACACAGATAAAAGAAAAAACGCTTGAAAGTGATGCTTTAGACGAGATTGCCAAGTCACGTTACTTAGCTCTGGTGAATAACTCGCTATCGTATCAGGAAGTATTAACAGCGAATCTTGCGAATAATTACACGTTCTAGATGCTAAAAAGGATATCAAAACCGCCATTTTGATATCCTCTTAACAACCGACAACAAGGAGAATTTTAAGCTCTTTGTTGTTTTTAGACTACCTTTACTTAGATCTTCGGTCAATCGAAAATCGCAAAATTCTTTCTTTACCCATCAGAAAAACCAGATCCACTGGTGCGAATTACTTGGTAATTCAATCGACAAAACCCACCTATCCCTCTGTTTTATAAGACTTATCCTCTATATTTACTTAATGCGAAAAATACATTTTTTTGGGGTAATTTTTTTAACCGATCAAGATAATTAATAGCGAACAAGCAAAAACCAAGCGACTAGGCTAGTTTTTAGCGATGTCGCTACAACGCAAGCCATATTGCTATCACTGGCACATATTTGGTACATCCATAGCGAAGTCGCTACTTTTTGTTGTACAAGGTGTCAGTTTAGGTTTATGATACTGAACATAAACACTGTTTATCCAAACAGTTAGCGTTATTTTTAAGCAATATTAGTTTAGGTGGCTGGGGTTTCTCGTTTTGATCACACTCACTCAGAAATCACCATCAGAGGAAATCTAATTTTTTAAGGGACAGCAACAATGCAAACTCAAGTACAAAATAATGTTGATCAGCTGGACGAAATGCTATTAACAACGAAATCTCAGCTTCCATTCAATGATGATGTTGAATCTGAGCAGTATTCCGAGCGCAAAGAGATCGTTTATACCCAGCAAGATATTTCTAACCTTACTGGCATCCCATTGACTAGAGTTAAAAAAGCAATTGAGGAAGCCGAAAAAGAGAATGGAGCTCCATATCTACGCCTTGCAAACTCTTGGTATCAACTTTCGCAGCAAGAAGCTATCGAACTTGTCAAAAAGTTTCATATCTTCCCTATGAGAGATTTACGTGAAACCTTTGGGACTTATGATGTTCCAGTAGTTTGTGTTCATAAAGGCAAAGGCGGCATCGGTAAAACGACAACGGCTATTGCGCTTGCGGTGAATAGTGCTACAGACATTGTTAAGGCTAAACGTACACTACTCATTGACGGTGACCCTCAAGGTTCTGTTCGCCACTTTATGTTGCATACTGATTTAATTTTGAAATCAGTAAACAGTGTTGGTTCTATCTTCAAAAAATATGCTCATCTATCCCGTGATGAACGTTTAAGCAACGGCATTCAAAAAGAGATTCGTGACCTACTGTTCGAAAACGTAATTTTCGAATCTAACGTAGATAATCTTTGGTTTACCCCAGCATTAATGTCTGACACAGGTATGCTGATCACAATTTGTGAAATTCTTGGTCAAAAAGGTAATACGTTTGATGATGCAATCACTCTATACAAAGATTTGATCATCACACCACTAAAGAATGATTTTGACATTATTTTCATTGATACAAGCCCAGCTTGCGACCCGATCACATACTCTCTGTACTACGCATCAAACTATCTGATCATTCCTACTACTGGAAGAACTCAAGACTTTAAGGCTTATCAAGAATACTTAAGCCTTTCAAAGTTGATTCTTGAACGCTGTATG
>WJXG01000022.1_pt1 | contig 81261 bp, 32 predicted proteins | sample 9266541 | NCBI WGS metagenome assembly WJXG01 (sample SAMN12697363, study PRJNA563984) | aquatic metagenome | isolation source: water samples from a prawn hatchery tank treated with erythromycin plated on... | place: Australia | collected 2018-10-17 | reverse complement strand
ACCACCTGCATGCGCTTTACGCCCAGTAATTCCGATTAACGCTCGCACCCTCCGTATTACCGCGGCTGCTGGCACGGAGTTAGCCGGTGCTTCTTCTGTCGCTAACGTCAAATAATGCAGCTATTAACTACACCACCTTCCTCACGACTGAAAGTACTTTACAACCCGAAGGCCTTCTTCATACACGCGGCATGGCTGCATCAGGCTTGCGCCCATTGTGCAATATTCCCCACTGCTGCCTCCCGTAGGAGTCTGGACCGTGTCTCAGTTCCAGTGTGGCTGATCATCCTCTCAGACCAGCTAGGGATCGTCGCCTTGGTGAGCCCTTACCTCACCAACTAGCTAATCCCACCTGGGCATATCCTGACGCGAGAGGCCCGAAGGTCCCCCTCTTTGAGCCGAAGCTATTATGCGGTATTAGCCATCGTTTCCAATGGTTATCCCCCACATCAGGGCAATTTCCCAGGCATTACTCACCCGTCCGCCGCTCGACGCCGTTAACGTTCCCCGAAGGTTCAGTTAACTCGTTTCCGCTCGACTTGCATGTGTTAGGCCTGCCGCCAGCGTTCAATCTGAGCCATGATCAAACTCTTCAATTTAAGATTTTGTCGGCTCAATGAATACTGAACATTACATAAAGTAATGTTTGAATTGACTGTGCTGAGTCTTTCGACTCGTTGGTCACTTCGTATCATTGAAACCTAAATTGATACCGAAGTATCTATTTGGATTATCATCAACGAGTGCCCACACAGATTGATAGGTCTATATTTTTAAAGAACTTCGTTTTGGGCTCTGCTCAAAACGGACGGCCATTTTATCGATATAACTTCCAGTGTCAAACACTTTTTTCGTTATTTCTTCGAAAGTTAATGCTTAACTTTCACCGTCTCTGTTGTCATTGCTTTTCAGCTCGGTATCCCGTGACAACGGAGGCGCATTATAGAGAATTAGCTTTGAAGCACAAGAGCAAAATCAAAAAAAATCACCAACTTTAATCCGTTCGCTCAGCAAACGAACAATAAGTCTAAAAAGAAAACAAAAGAGCCCATAAATAGGGCTCTTTTTCTTGTTCAAGCAGTAGATTTACTGATGCGCAATAATCTGATCGTTGTTCACCAGCAGTTTGACCGGTTTATCCGGAATGACTTTCCCTGCCAGAATCGCTTTAGCTAATGGATTCTCCACGCTCTGCTGAATGGCTCTTTTAAGTGGTCTTGCACCATACACCGGATCAAAGCCCACTTGGGCAATCAGATCTAGCGCTTTATCAGAAACATCGAGTGAATAACCTTTCTCTTCCATTCTCTTAGATAAACGCTCCAATTGAATAGAGGCAATTGACTTGATGTGGTCCTGACCTAGTGGGTGGAAGACAACACTTTCATCAACACGATTAAGGAACTCTGGGCGGAAATGCTTGCCGACCACATCCATGACCTGCTCTTTCATCCCCTGATAATCTAGCGAACCAAAGTTTTCTTGAATTCGAGTTGAGCCCAAGTTGGAGGTCATGATAACAACGGTATTACGGAAATCGACCGTTCGACCTTGTCCATCGGTGAGGCGACCATCATCTAGCACTTGGAGCAATATATTGAAAACGTCTGGGTGCGCCTTCTCTACTTCATCTAACAAGATCACTGAATACGGTTTGCGACGAACGGCTTCAGTAAGATAACCGCCCTCTTCATAGCCAACATAACCTGGGGGTGCACCAACTAAACGAGCAACGGAATGTTTCTCCATAAACTCTGACATGTCGATACGCACCATTGCATCTTCGCTATCAAACATAAAGCTTGCCAACGTTTTGCATAGTTCCGTTTTACCAACGCCGGTTGGACCTAAGAATAAGAACGAACCAATGGGTTGATTTGGATCGGATAAGCCAGCTCGGCTGCGACGAATCGCATTCGCCACCACTTCAACGGCTTCAGTTTGACCAATAACGCGTTTGTGCAGAACATCTTCCATACGCAGCAGTTTTTCTTTCTCTGCTTCAAGCATCTTAGACACAGGAATACCTGTTTGCTTCGATAAGACATCTGCGATTTCATTGTCCGTGACTTTATTACGTAATAAAGTCATCTCTTGCATTTCTGCTTGAGTCGCAAGGTCAAGCTGCTTTTCGAGTTCCGGAATACGGCCATATTGAAGCTCAGACATTCTATTGAGGTCACCCGCTCGGCGCGCAAACTCCATATCCATTCGAGCTTGTTCCAACTCAGATTTTATATGTTGAGTACCAGACAAGGCCGCTTTTTCTGCATTCCAGACTTCTTCAAGTTCGGCAAACGCGCGCTCTTTCTCGGCCAATTCATCATTTAAGATGGTTAGACGCTTTTCACTTGCATCATCATGCTCATTCGTTAGGGCTTGCTGCTCAATCTTAAGCTGAATGATCTTGCGTTCTAATTTATCGAGAGATTCTGGTTTAGAGTCGATTTGCATACGGATGCTCGAAGCCGCCTCATCAATAAGGTCAATTGCTTTATCCGGAAGCTGACGATCAGAGACGTAACGGTGAGATAGACTTGCAGCCGCTACAATCGCAGGGTCAGTTATCTCTACATGGTGGTGAAGCTCATAACGTTCCTTCAAACCACGTAAAATCGCTACAGTATCTTCAACGCTCGGCTCATCAACGATCACTTTTTGGAAACGGCGCTCAAGCGCAGGATCTTTCTCTATATATTGTCGATACTCGTCCAGTGTCGTCGCGCCAACACAGTGAAGCTCACCACGGGCAAGTGCAGGTTTAAGCATATTGCCTGCATCCATAGAGCCTTCGCCTTTACCCGCTCCGACCATGGTATGAATTTCGTCGATAAAGAGAATGACGTTCCCCTCTTCTTTAGACAGCTCATTCAATACCGACTTAAGACGTTCTTCAAACTCGCCGCGATACTTAGCCCCAGCCACAAGCGCGCCCATATCTAAAGAGAGTACCCGGCGGCCACGAAGACCTTCAGGCACTTCGTTATTAATGATTCGCTGAGCAAGACCTTCAACAATTGCTGTTTTACCAACACCGGGTTCACCAATGATTACCGGGTTGTTTTTGGTTCGGCGCTGCAAGACTTGGATAGTACGACGAATCTCGTCATCACGGCCAATAACGGGGTCAAGCTTGCCTTGTTCAGCACGCTCAGTGAGGTCGATGGTGAACTTCTCTAAAGCTTGGCGTAACTCTTCGGCATTTGGGTCATTGATTTTTTGTCCGCCACGAACTTTATCTATTGCCTCAGCAACATTCGCTTCTGTTAGTCCCAGCTCTTTAAGTAGAGCGCCTAAAGCCCCTTTATCTTCTAATGCAGCAAGCAGGAATACTTCAGATGAGATATAAGCATCTTGACGTTTCTGTGCAACTTTATCGCACAGGTTAAACATGGTGCCCATCGCACTCGATAGTTGCACATCCCCACCGATTCCACTCACTTTAGGAAGTCGATCGAGAATTTCGCTTAACTTAGAACGCAAGTGGGTAACATCAACATTTAACATGGTCAAAAGTGGACGTATTGGGCTGCCATTTTGATCCATCAGTGCCACCATTAGGTGCACAGGCTCGATGTATTGATGATCTCGGCCTAAAGCCAATGATTGAGCGTCAGATATAGCGATTTGGAATTTGCTAGTAAATCTGTCAAGACGCATACCTACCTTCCTACCTCAACTGAGAAAAAATTAACTAATCAGTATGAAAGATGGATACGCTAGGCGGGAATTTCAAGGGGAGAGAGTCTGTTTCCGCTGTGAAAACAGGCGATTAATTTTCAATCCAGATAAATGTCGCTTGGCGCCCAGTTACTCCATCGCGGCGATAGGAGTAAAAGCGCTCTGCATTTTCAAAAGTACACAGTTCGCTGTAAAAAGCTTGATTCACTCCTGCTCGCTGCAATCTTTGCGTAACCAGTTGATTCATATCAGCTAGCCACTTTCCTTCTTGCTTGCGTGGAGTAAATGCCTTTATCGCATTTGCTTCAACAGATACAAATGCATCAACTACATCTTTACCCACTTCAAACACTTGAGCACCGATAGCCGGTCCAATCCAAGCCATAACTTCGCCATCAAACTTAGCAACTGCATTTTCAACAATGCCGTTTGCAAGCCCACGCCACCCTGCATGGACCGCGGCAACTTGCGTTCCCTGTACATTGGTTAGCAGCACAGGCAAACAATCCGCCGTCATTGCCGAGCAAACAACATTCTGGCTAGAAGTGAAAACTCCATCGGCGTTTAATACCTGATTCGTCGGGGAGTTCACCTCTTCAACTAGCGTCGAATGGGTTTGATTGAGCCAAATAGGTGCACTTGGCATGTTTGCCTGTTCGGTTAGCCATTGACGATTCTGTTCAACCTTTGTCAGTTCGTCCCCAACATGAGTACCTAAGTTTAAGCCTTGGTACACACCAGTCGAAAAGCCATCACCTCGCGTCGAAGCAAAGGCTTTAATCTGTTTTGCAGCTGGCCAGTTAGGGACGATCAGATCCATAGGTTTAGTACTCGTCTTCTAAGCCATGCTCACGGGTATCTTGGCGAAGTGCTTCTGCCATTTCTACCATGTCATCTGGCACTGGTGCGTGGAACTCAACTTCTTCACCCGTGATTGGATGTTCGAACTTAAGCATAACCGCATGCAAAGCTTGGCGATCAAAAGAGCGGATGTGTTCCGCCAACTCTTGTGAAGCACCACTTGGTATACGAGCACGGCCACCGTATGCAGTGTCACCTAGAAGCGGATGCTGCAGGTAAGACATGTGAACACGGATCTGGTGAGTACGTCCGGTTTCTAGGCGAAGACGAATACGAGTATGCTCGCGGAAATGTTCCGCTACTCGATAATGCGTGATCGCCGGTTTACCCATTGGGCTTACGGCCATCAGGGTACGCTTCGTCGAGTGTCGACCAATTGGTTGTTCGACACGACCACCCGCGGTCATACGACCGATAGCAATCGCTTCATATTCACGAACGAAGTTACGCTTTTTCTGAAGAGCACGAACCAAACGTGTTTGAGCAGGAACCGTCTTAGCAACCACCATTAAACCTGTGGTGTCTTTATCAAGACGGTGCACGATACCCGCACGCGGTACTTCCGCAATATCAGGGTAATGATGGAGCAATGCGTTAAGCACTGTACCATCTGGCGTGCCGGCACCCGGGTGAACCACAAAGCCACGTGGCTTATTGATCACCATGATGTCGTCATCTTCATAAACGATATCTAATGGAATATCTTGCGCTTCCCAACGCTCTTCATCTTCAAGTTCCGCTTGCAGAGTAATCTCTTCGCCGCCCATCACTTTGGTACGTGGCTTGGTGATTACCTCTCCGTTCACTTGAACTTTACCATTCAGAAGCCATTCTTTGAGGCGAGAACGTGAGAAGTCGGCGAATAATTCGGCGATAGCTTGGTCTAAACGCTGACCTAATTGGCTATCTTTTACTGTATTTGTTAATTCAATCTGCTGAGCCATATCGAACTTTTTTAAAAACTGTGAGACTAATTGTCACTACTGTGGAAAAATATACTATTTGGACATTGTATCCGTTACGCCGAAGAAAGTAACGGAAGCAACAGAAATATTTATCTCAAGGAATCGAATCCTGACATGAAAAAGCATACTTTATCTGGTTTGTTGGCATTATCCGTACTGGTAGGCTGCTCTAGCAGCGAAGAAGTTGTGCCAGATGTGCCACCATCTGAGCTTTACTCAGAAGCACAGGTTTCGCTTCAAAGTGGTAACTGGCTGACTGCAATTAGCAAACTGGAAGCGCTAGATTCTCGCTACCCATTTGGTGCTTACTCAGAGCAGGTGCAACTTGACCTTATCTACGCCTACTACAAAAACGACGATTTAGCGCTGGGCTTGGCAACAATAGAACGCTTTATGCGCCTTAATCCAACTCATGAAAAGCTAGATTGGGTACTTTATATGCGCGGCCTTACTCATATGGCGCAAGATCGTAACTTTATGCATGACGTGTTTAACATGGATCGTAGCGATCGCGACCCAGAGCCAGTGAAAAAAGCATTTGCTGACTTTAAGAAGCTGCTAGAACGTTACCCTGCTAGCCCTTATGCGGAAGATGCACAAAAACGTATGTATGCACTTAAAAACCGACTAGCGAATTACGACTTGGCCACAGCTGACTTTTACCTACGCCGTGAAGCATGGATTGCCGCGATTAATCGTACTCAAGAGCTACAAAAAACTTATCCTGATACAGAAGCAGCACGTAAATCTTTAGAGATTCAGCTTGAAGCATATCAGCAGCTAGGCTTAGAAGATGCTGTTAAGCGAACTGAGGAACTCATTGAGCTAAACCCTCAGTAACTTGCTAATTTAATAGAAGAAGCGCCTTAATAGTCTGGCGCTTTTTTTACACCTAATTTTTGCGCCCGTACCACTTTACAACTACATTTTAATCAATGTTGTTTAGAGGTCCGTCATGCTGCGAGCAGTTGTTTCAATACTACTAATCTCCCTGTCAATCCAGTGCGCACAAGCTCTTTCTTTGTCGCCGTTAAAGAAACAGCCTTATTTTGGCGACCTTCCTGCGCTTGAAAAAAAAGGGGTTATAAGAGTTCTCGTCGCTGCTGATTTGGGGTTTTACTATGTTGAGGGGGGCAAACCCAGAGGAATACTTGCAGAACTTCTCTATCACTTCGAAAAAGAATTACGTCAGCGATCTTCTTACTTTAACTTACAAGTTATTCCCGTACACCGCGATGAGTTAATCCCTTCCCTTGAACAGGGCTATGGAGACTTAGTGGTCGCCAACTTAACCATTACCCAATCTAGGCTAGAAAACATCGATTTTAGTGCACCAGTTCTAAAAGGTGTTCAGGAGCTACTGGTTACCCATAACGCCATTGAGCCAATCGTGTCATTAGAGCAACTTAGTGGACAAGAAATTTGGGTTCGCGCAAGTTCCAGTTACTTCGAAAGCCTGCAAAAGCTTAACCAACAACTCGATAGCCAATCTTTACAGCCCATCACTATTCGATTCGTTGAAGAAACGTTGCAAGATTACGAGCTGGTTGAAATGATCAATCAGGGACACATTCCCGCAACCATACTTGATAGCCACAAGGCCGAGTTGTGGCTAAAAGTGATGGAGAACATCCAAGTTCATTCAAATGTTCCTCTGCGTGAAGAAGGGCAAATAGGTTGGGCTATGCGCAAAAACAGCCCTAAACTCGAAGCCTTTGTGAATAAATATCTCAAGGATTATCGCTCAGGCACCCTGCTCGGTAATGTTATTTATGGTAAGTATCTGGGTAATACTCAATGGCTTAAACGAATCTTAAATCCGAACCACATTAATAAACTAGAATCCCTGACTCCGATCTTCGAGCTCTATTCGGATCAATATAACTTCGATTCTCTGATGATTTCTGCTCAAGGCTTTCAAGAGTCAGGGCTAGACCAAAGTAAGGTATCGCACAAAGGGGCTGTCGGTGTGATGCAAGTTTTACCGAGTACGGCGAAAGACCCTAACGTCAACATCCCAGATATTTACCAAGTCGACAACAATATCCATGCTGGTGTGAAATACATGCGATTTGTTAAAGACCGCTATTTTAGCGAACAAAATATCTTACCCGAAGACCAAGTCTACTTCGCGCTGGCGGCTTATAACGCAGGCCCCGCTAATATTCGCAAGATGCGCCGACTAGCAGAGAAGAATGGCTATGACCCGAATAAGTGGTTTCGCAATGTTGAAATCATGGCTCGAAGAAACATTGGACGAGAACCCGTCCATTATGTCTCGAATATCAACCGCTATTTCATCATCTACAAGCAACTCAACTCACTGAGACTAATAAGAGAAAATCAGGCCGCACTAAACGGAGTTGCAGAAGAGCCTTAACAAGATGGCAAGCTAACAGCAAAGAGACAGAAATGAGAGTTGGGAAGAAAATGGAATTTAATTCACATTTTGCAGGCGGTTAATTCGCAATCAAGTGTTTTTATTAGGTCGCAGGAAGTCCCTAAAAAACAGTTGAATTTTAGCGTGTTACCCTTCCCAATCTAATGAGATTCTCCAGTGATACAAGCTTTTTCGACTCATAATCAACCTAGTATTTGAGATAGATCACGTTTAATTTCAACGCCTAAAACCACCCACCAAAAGGTGACTTGGATCACATCTTTTTACCCTTGGATAAGTAATCTGGAGTTAACCCATGAGGGATGACACAGAGGAAAACATCTATGAAAGTAAACATCACTGGTAAAAATATCGACATCACCTCTGCAATCCGCAATCACATTGAGAGCAAATTTAAAAAGTTAGAAAAGTGGCAAGTAGACATTATCGGTTGTCAGGCAAGCTTCAGCGAGGAGCCGAACAAACAGAAGAAATTTGAAGCCGTAATCACCGTACCTAAAGGGCAACTTATTGCGTCCGCCACTCACGAAGATTTATACGCTGCCGTTAACGAGGTAGAACAGAAACTAGAACGTCAGCTAAACAAACTACGCCACAAGCCAGAAGCACGCCGTACTGAGAAGCCAGAGCTTGAGGAAGAAGTTGAATAAAGCTAAATTTAGAGGATTGTAAAAATAGCGCCGATGGGCGCTATTTTTTTGCTTGACGCCCTATAGCGTGTTGCTTATTGTGTTCAAGGGTTCACTACTTAGTTGATGATTATGCACCAAACCACTCTGTTCTTTTTTGACTTCTTTTTTCTCCACTAAGCTTGGAGGCTCTCGCGTTTTCGAAAGATAAGTCAAAAACGAACAGAAAGCCTCCCAAAGGGAGGCTTTTTTTATAAGGAATACCAGGATGACTGACCAAAAATACTCACTTGATGAAATACGACTGCGTTTAAACGAACTGGATGACCAACTACTCCAGCTCCTGTCTGAGCGTCGCCAAATGAGTATTGAAGTAGCAAAAAGCAAAGTACAAACCTCAAAACCTGTTCGCGATGCCGATCGAGAACAGCAACTTTTGGTTAAGCTAATCAATAATGGTCACCAAAAATACCAGCTTGATGCCCAGTACATCACCAAGCTTTTCCATACCATTATTGAAGACTCAGTCCTCCTTCAACAGTCATACCTACAAAATCTGGCGAATCCTGAGTTGAGCCGCAAGCCACTCGCTCGCGTCGCTTTCCTTGGCTCAAAAGGCTCATACTCGCACCTTGCAAGCCGAGAGTACTTCAGCCGCAAGAACACTGAACTAATTGAACTGAACTGCGAACACTTCAGAGAAGTCACACACACTGTGGAGTCAGGCCATGCGGACTATGGTGTGTTACCGATTGAAAATACCAGCTCAGGCTCGATCAATGAGGTGTATGACCTTCTACAACACACCACGCTTTACATCGTCGGTGAACTAACTTTGCCAATTGAACACTGCTTGGTTGCCACATCAGAGCTACGTTTAGAAGAGATAAAAACACTTTACTCACACCCACAACCCCACGCTCAATGCAGTGAGTTCTTAAGCAAGCTAGACGGCGTTAAGCTGGAGTCTTGCGCGAGTACCGCAGATGCGATGCGTAAAGTTAAAGAGATGAATCGCTCAGATGTCGCTGCGATCGGTAATGCGTCAAGTGGAAAACTGTATGGCTTGCAGCCGATTCAAGGCAACATCGCCAATCAGACAGAAAACCATACGCGCTTTATTATCGTCGCACGTAAGCCTGTCGAGGTATCAGCTCAAATTCCAGCAAAAACAACCTTGATCATGTCGACGTCACAAGAGGCAGGTTCACTGGTCGAAACACTATTGGTTCTGCAGCGCTACGGCATCAACATGACCAAACTGGAGTCACGTCCTATTATGGGTAATCCTTGGGAAGAGATGTTTTATGTCGATCTTGAAGCTCACCTAGACTCTCAAGCTATGCAACAAGCACTTAACGAGCTAACTAAGATCACAAAACATCTGAAAGTTCTTGGATGTTACCCAAGCGAAAATGTGAAACCTACACAAGTAAAACTACAATAAATATATCTACATAGCTCAAATAAATACCACTTAGTAGCTGACACAATTTATTAATATTCTTAATATCACAGATATTTAGTTGCATATTAGTGTTGTGTCAGCCCTTACCAACTGACTCTGATAAGCAGTACATTTCTGATTTATCTAATAAGGTACCACCTAGTCAGTATGAGAGCTTCGTTCTTATCTTTACTCGCCCTTTTAAACTCCTCTGTTTTTGCAAAAGAACCCGCACTGAATGTCTACATGTGGGAAGACACTCTCTCACCAAATATCCATTCAGACTGGGAGCAAAAGTCTGGTGCACCGCTAACCTTATCTCACTTTGACAATGATGATGAGCGCAGCTTACTGATGATGAGAAGCGTCCAGCTGCCTTTTGATGTCGTTGTATTAGATAATGTTTCAGCGCAAATATACGGTCGTCTAGGATCGTTTGAAGACTTATCAAACCTTAAGAACCGCTCCAATAACGACCCTAAATGGAACCAGGCGTGCGGTCCTTATGCGGTCCCTTATTTTTGGGGAACAGTCGGTGTCGCTTACCGCAAAGATAAAATCGTACAGCCGCCCACAACATGGCAAGAATTTGTTAATCCACCCGCAGAGCTGTTTGGCAAGATTGGAATGATTAATGACAGTGTAGAAAGTTTTTTGCCTGTCTTGTACAGCTTAGGAATTTCGCCTACGACGGAAGACACTCAGCAGCTACAAGTGGCATACCCTGCCATGATGACATTTAGCGAAAAAGTTCTCACGTACGAGTACATTTTGAGTTACGTTCGTAGCCAAGAAAATATCAATCAAATGCTAATGACTCTCGCCTATAGCGGTGACCAGTACTCGTTGAACCGCTCTTTTAAACAAGATAAATGGGATTATGTCATTCCTGACGGAGAACTATTCCTTTGGGTAGATTGCTTAGCAGTAACCAGTCATTCAGAACAAAAACAACAGGCTATCGCCTTTCTTGAATACCTCATGTCTCCCAAAGTGGCTGCAACAAATGCAATGGATATCAAAGCCGCTACTCCGAATTTAAGTGCTACGAAACTACTGCCCGAATGGTACTTAAATGATGCATCATTATTTCCACCAGCAGAAAGACTAAAAAACGCACGTATAGATAGCGAGCTCTCTGCAGAAAATATAAGCCTACGGGCAAAAATAATTAACCAAATACTTAAACGTCATGAAGCTAAACACTAGAGTTTTATTACTCGTTGCGCCTGTCATTTTGTTGAGTGCTGCTGTCTCTAGCTATAGCATCTACTTCAATCAAAAAGACGCATTAATAAAGCGCGAGCAAAGTTATCTTCAACTCTCAATGGAAAAGCTAGCAGGTCACTTTCGTCAATCTATGGCGTTGATCAACAGCTACTCTCTGACCCTAACCAAAAGTGACATTATTCATCACTATTTTGGGCAACCAGAGAATCCTTATCGAGAGATGAAACTGATTGAAAACCTGCAAACCACCATCGAAAACCTGCAACCGAATAAACAGGATGATATCGCCGTTGCAATTGTCGATAGCCAACACAGAGTTCGCTTTTACGCCGATAACCAAAACGACCCTTTTTCCGCGTTAGATGAGAATGTACGTCAATACGTGCAACAAACCTATGAAACAACCGGACAAACAAGCCATACGGGGTTTGCGAAAAGCTATCAAGGGCAAAGTATCTTGATCCGCTATGACGTGTTGGACAACAACACGCTCGTATCGCCACTTAGCTACAACAAGGATCAAGTGTTCTTCATCGTTGTATCGCTGTCACTAGAGAAGTTCGATCAACTCAAGCATATCCTTGAGTTTGACAACGACAGCAGCATCTTTTTCTCTGAAGAGCCGATCATCAAATCAGGGCTTACCCAATCGGTCGAACTAAAATCGGGCCTTTATGCCGTGCTAGACCCTGCGCAATATCTTACTACGGAGAAACTTGCCAAGATTGAACAGCGCTTGATGCTCTCGTTTGGCGTTTCGTCATTGATTACGGTATTAATTCTTTTGGTATTGCTTTATCGCCATGTCATCCAACCCATAACCCACCTTGATCGTCAATTAAGAGAAGTCGAGCAACGTAAGCGATCGAATATTGAACGCTTAGAGAGTGACAATGAAATAGGACGCTTGTCTGCACGTTTCTACGATATGTACAAAGAGCTCAACTCCAGCTATCAAAAAACCAAAGCGATGGCAGAAAATGATCATCTCACCCAACTGGCAAACCGCTATCAATTTCAAGTCTATGTGGAACGAATCTTGGCCAACAAGTTTAACTACAGCCACGCTTGGATTCTTTACATCGACCTAGATAACTTTAAGTACGTGAATGATAAATATGGTCATCACGTCGGTGACTCCTTACTAGTCAACTTCGCAGAACACATCAAAAAACTCAGTTTAGAGAGCGAGAAAAAATATGGCATTAAATCACTCGCATCACGATTATCTGGAGATGAGTTCGCAATCTTTATTGCCGCCAATAAAGCGGGTACCTTTGCTGACACATTAGCTCAAGCTGTGTTAGATCCTATTCAAAATCATACCAACGCATCTATTGGGAGTTTCCCAATTACCGCCAGTATTGGGATTGCCTCTTACCCTGACGATGGAATGGATTTAGCCAAGTTACTCTCTCACGCAGATACCGCTATGTATCAAGCTAAACGCGCGGGTAAAAATCAAATTGCTCACTATTCAAAAGAGTTGGATGAAATTGTGCGTCGGCGAACACAGGTTGAGCGGGCATTGCGTAAAGGCGATCTAGAGAACGAATTCACTCTGCTCTATCAACCTTACTACGACCGCGATGGCAAGGTTATCAAAGGAGTCGAAGCACTATTACGTTGGAATTCACCGAAACTCGGTAACGTCACCCCAAGTGAGTTTATCCCTATTTCGGAGCAAATTGGTCTGTTTGGCACGATTGACCGCTGGGTAATCAAACAAGCTTTTATCGACTTCCAACGTTTGCAGAGCTGCTTTGAGAGCCCTGTTCAGCTATCGATCAACTTATCATCGGCAGAACTAGACTCTTTACAGCTTGCGGCTGATATTCAAACCCTAATGGAGCAATATCCGGTCCAGCCACACTTGATAGACTTTGAGATCACAGAAACTTTCGCTTCAGATTCACAAAGCTACCTACTCCTTCATGAATTGGCGCAGATGGGATTCAAGTTAACCATTGATGATTTTGGCTCAGGTTATACCTCGATAACCCAGTTAGTTGAATACCCTGTGCAGAAGATTAAGTTTGATCGTGAGTTCTTAGAAACTCTAATAAAAACCAATAATCATCAAGTGGTAAAACCTTTAGTTGACCTTTGTCACTCGCAATCTATGATGGTGACCGCGGAAGGGATCGAGTCAGAAGAAATGCATCGTTGGTTAGCGGATAACAAATGCGATTATATGCAGGGTTATCATCTATCTCCACCACTATCACTTTCGCAGTTAAGTTTTGTCCATATAGACCCGAAAGGAAACCTTAATGTCGGTGAAGACAGTTATTGTAGCTTCGCTTAATCCCGCCAAAATTAATGCGGTAAAAAGTGCATTTGAAGCCACATTTCCCCAGCAAGCATTCAATTTTTCTGGCGTAAGCGTCGACAGTGGCGTCGCGGATCAGCCGATGTCTAATCAAGAAACGCATACTGGCGCACTCAACCGTGTCGTGAATGCAAAATCTGAATGCGCTGATGCGGATTACTATGTTGGGTTAGAAGCAGGTATCGAAGGTTCAGTTACTTTTGCTTGGATGGTGGTTGAATCGCAAACCCAGCGCGGTGAGTCCCGTTCAGCCAGTTTAATGTTGCCACCGGTTGTTATTGAGAAGCTTCAACACGCCAATGAACTTGGTGACGTCATGGATGAAGTCTTCGGTACAGAGAATATCAAACAGAAAGGTGGCGCAATAAGCTTGCTCACGCACGATTTGCTCACCCGCAGCTCGGTCTATCATCAAGCGTTAATACTGGCCTTGATTCCATTTGCTAACCCAGAGCATTTCCCTGCCAATTTGTAATCTGTCTTTAAAAAAATTAAGGATGCCGAGGCATCCTTATTTGTTTTCGAGTAGAGCGGCAATTTGCTGCTTTTCGTCTTCACTTTTTGATTTTAGCTCGTTAGAACCCCGGGTAATAGTCGCAATACCCACGCCGAGCATCTGGCTGATCTGCCGTTGCGACATTTCCCCTTTGAGCAACTCCCGAAAAATATTGACGCGCGCAACAAGAGCTTCACGCTCATCTGGTGTCAATAACATGGTCAACAACATCTGATGTTGCTGTGACTCTGTGCTATGTTCAATCAGATCTAGTATCTGTTGCCACTCTTTATATTCAGGTTCTAAAGACATCTGCTGGTGCTCGCTAATATTTCGCGTTCAGCTCATGCGGGTTTAAGAAAGCGCCATCAACACCTAACACCTCCCGGTAGTAGGTCTCAAACATCAGGATATTTTGCACATATCCACGAGTTTCTTTAAACGGAATTGCTTCAATAAACGCATAAGCATCTAGTTTTCCTTGCGTTCTTTCACGCCAAGTTTTCACTCGATGAGGCCCTGCATTATACGCAGCTAACGCGAAAATTCGATTGTTATCGTAGCGTTTAAGTAAGCCATCCAAGTAGTGGCTACCTATCTCTATGTTCTTACCCACTTGGTAAAGGTCTTTATAACCCTGATAATCAATCTTGTACTTTTTGGCGGTGTACTTAGCGGTCGAGGGCATAATTTGCATGATGCCGCGCGCACCAACAGGCGACCTTGCTTCAATGTCTAACGCGCTTTCCTGTCTTGCCAGAGACATCAGAGTAATTGGGTCGATGCTGTGCTTGTCACCATAGAAGTTAAACCACCAACGATGCGCAACCGGGAAACGAATCTCAAGGTTATCCCACATCTTTGCTTGAATGCTCGCGGTCACCGTCAGATGATGCCAGCCTTTAAATGAAGCGAATGCCGCTAGCATCTCTTTTTGAGATTTATCTGCACGCGCCAGTAGCCAGCGCCACTCACTTTTAGCAGCGGCAATCTTATCGCGATCAATCAACTCTTCAATTCGAATCAGTTCACTGCGGTAAGGCCTTATCTGCTGTTGGTCGAGCGCTATCACTGACGTAGGGTACTCAATCGAACGCTTAAGCTCTTTCGCCGCTGCAACGCTATAAAAATTACGCTGACCAACCAAAGCCTCTAAGCGTTGCTGACCATTCTGCTTCTCACCTTGCGCCATTTCACTGCGCGCAAGCCAGTATTGCCAACGTAGACTCTGCTGTTTATCTTGTGGTAGCTGCTCGATCCAACCTTCAACGCCTTGCCAGTCAGCAAACTGAATCGCAAGACGCACACGACGTTCAATCAGAGGCACACTTGAAGAGGTCGTAATTTTCCTGTCTCGCCACTTAGCCAACGACTCTGAATCTGTATTAATCAAACGAAACGAAACATAATCAGCAAGATGCTGCGCTGTGGCTTTGTCGAAGTGCTGGCCCTTAACCACCCCATCGAACTGTTTCTGCGCCATTTCGACATCTTTGCGTGCCAACTTCTTAAATGCGAGCTTGGTTTGGGCTTGGTAAAACTCAGTGACTTTATGTTTTTTGGCAAACGCCTGAACCGATTCTGGCTTACTAAACAGCGCTTTCATTTCATCGGCTTGTCGTTTTGCACTCGACGAATTGAGCTGCTTTTTCAGATAGTTCATCAAGCTACCATTACGAGCTTCAAAAGCTAGCAGCATACGCTCAAGAACTAACTGATCGGTTTTGAGGCCAGCCTTATTCCAAGCGTCAAAAAGCGGGTCACAAGCATCGGCGATGCTATGTCCTGATAGCCAGAGTTTTTCAGCCCCGGCAAAAGCCACTTGCTTATCCCCAGTCTGCGCATGAGCGTTGTAGAAGTAACATTGATATGTTTCGCCTTTTGGCTCTTCAGTTTGAAACTCCAGCAGCGTGCGCCATTTTCCTTTCCTTGCCAAAGCGTCTATGTAGGGAGCCCGCATTCGATTGGAAAAAGGGAAAGATTGATGAGAGGCAATAAACTGATCCACTTCACTAGGCGTTTTATCGCCAATATCAACTAAGAAACTACGATAGTCGACGTAAGGCGTGAGAGGATAATTCGCTATCTGGGGGCGCAGTTTTTTGTACTGAGAAACCTGTTTGTCATCAAGCAACGACTGAGCTTGATCGTATAAGTCTCGCTGTTGTTGAAGATCAGAAGCCACTGCTGAAGTAGCAAAGCTTGCGCTGCAAACCATCGAAGATACAAATAAAATCGATGAAGGAAGACGATGCAGCGACTTGAGAAAAGTCAGCGTCATAAGAGTCTCATCCTGAGATTAGAAATCTTTGGTGTTCCTTATTTATGCTTATTGTAATCAGCGCTGTAAAGGGCGTAGATGTAAATAATAATAAATTCACACAACTGTGACATTCAGCTTGCTTTGGGCAAACTGTTGATTAGTAATTAATCAGCAAAGTATCTCTATTAAAGAGACTCACTTTCTCTGGTAACAAACTGAGCTCGGTTAGTATAAAATAACCTTTTACGTGAATTGACTATTTAGGAACGATCGGCAATGGCTGAATACGTATATACCATGTCGCGAGTGAGCAAAATTGTGCCACCAAAGCGACAAATTCTTAAAGACATCTCTCTAAGCTTCTTCCCTGGCGCAAAAATCGGTGTTTTGGGTCTAAACGGTGCAGGTAAATCCACCCTACTGCGCATCATGGCCGGCATTGATACCGATATTGATGGTGAAGCGCGTCCACAACCAGGTCTTAATGTGGGTTACCTACCACAGGAACCGGTACTGGACGAATCGAAAACGGTACGTGAAATCGTTGAAGAAGCTGTATCCGATGTGGCAGGTGCAATGAAGCGTCTTGACGAAGTATACGCAGCTTACGCAGAACCAGATGCTGACTTCGATGCGCTAGCAAAAGAGCAAGGTGAGCTTGAAGCGCTAATCCAAGCGAAAGAAGGTCACAACTTAGAGAATGCTCTAGAGCGTGCTGCAGATGCACTTCGCCTTCCTGAATGGGATCAGAAAATTGAGCACCTATCTGGTGGTGAGCGTCGCCGTGTTGCAATCTGTCGTCTACTTCTTTCAAAGCCAGACATGCTGCTTCTCGACGAACCAACCAACCACTTGGACGCAGAATCGGTTGCATGGCTAGAGCGTTTCCTTGTGGACTACACAGGTACTGTTGTGGCAATCACCCACGACCGTTACTTCCTAGATAATGCGGCTGGCTGGATTCTTGAACTTGACCGTGGTGAAGGTATTCCATGGCAAGGTAACTACACTTCTTGGCTAGAGCAGAAAGATGCTCGTCTTCAACAAGAAGCCTCTCAAGAGAAAGCGCGTCAGAAAACGATTGAGAAAGAACTTGAGTGGGTTCGTCAAAACCCTAAAGGTCGTCAGTCTAAATCTAAAGCTCGTATGGCTCGCTTTGAAGAACTGCAAAGCGGTGATCGTCAGAAGCGTAACGAAACCAACGAACTCTTCATCCCGCCGGGTGAGCGTCTAGGTGATAAGGTTATCGAAGTAAATAACCTAACTAAGTCTTTTGACGGCCGCGTTCTGATTGATGATCTATCATTTAGCATGCCTAAAGGTGCAATCGTGGGTATCATCGGTGCTAACGGTGCAGGTAAATCAACTCTGTTTAAGATGCTAAGCGGTACTGAGCAACCTGACACAGGTACAATTGAGATGGGTGACACGGTTAAACTAGCATCTGTCGACCAGTTCCGTGACTCTATGGATGATTCGAAAACTGTTTACCAAGAGATTTCTGAAGGCGCTGACATCATCAAGATCAACAACTTCGAAATTCCTGCTCGTGCCTACTGCTCACGCTTTAACTTCAAAGGTTCAGATCAGCAGAAGATCATTGGTGAGCTTTCTGGTGGTGAGCGTAACCGTGTACACCTTGCTAAGCTTCTCAAAGCTGGTGGTAACGTACTACTACTCGACGAACCAACCAACGACCTTGATGTTGAAACGCTACGTGCACTAGAAGAAGCGCTACTTGAGTTCCCTGGCTGTGCCATGGTTATCTCGCACGACCGTTGGTTCCTAGACCGTATCGCTACGCACATCATCGACTACCGCGATGAAGGTCAGGTTAACTTTTACGAAGGTAACTATACTGAATACATGGAGTGGCTGAAGAAGACCCTTGGTCCTGAAGCAGCGGAACCGCATCGCATCAAGTACAAACGTATTGCTAAGTAAATACGCTTGAAATTTGTGCAAAGGCCGCTAATATTAGCGGCCTTTATTATATAGCTCACAATACGGATAACTTTCGGTATTGATTAAAGCGAAGAATGCGAACAACCGCGCATAGTAGCCACTTTAGTTTTGTTACTCTTACGAGTTGAAATATAGAGAGAAGATTATGATCGAACGTCGTCGTTTTTCGCGCATTGTTTATCAAACTCAAGCTACATTGACTCAAGAATCCATTGTGGTTAACGCCTTAGTGTGTGACTTGTCGCTACATGGCCTACTCCTTACTAGCGAACAATCAGACCAGCTCGACACAGATAAACAAGTAGATGTTGAATTTTCGCTTGCAGGAAGTGATGTCACGATCCAACTTGTAGGAAATATCGTTGGGCTTAATAACAATGTGATTCGTGTCAGCATTGATCATATTGATATTGAGAGTATCGGACATTTGAAGCGATTAGTTGAATTAAATGTAGGTGATGATGACCTGTTACATAGGGATATCGAACACCTCTCTGATTTAGGTGAATACACCTAAACTAACTAGTTTATGTCGAAGAAAATTACCATTTCTATCCCCGATTCATCGGGGGTACAAACTTTTGATGTTTCAAGAAAGACTCTGTTTACTTCTATAGCGGTCATCGCTGGCACCCTTTTTTCAGGTGTCGGTTATGGCTACTACCAGTGGTATCAAGAACAAACCACTCAACAAAAGTACCATGCGCTCGTCGATAAGCTCAGCGAGCTTGAAGTGCTTTATGAAGAACAGGTTGATACCACTCACTCTCTTTCCCAAGAGCTAGAAGATAAGCGCAATCAAATACATGTCTTGGGCAAACGCGTCTACGATGTGGAATCCGTTCTTGGTCTTGCAGATGAATCATTAACGGATGATGTCAGCCTAGAAAACCGCATTGATGCGGCAGCGGTCGACTCTGCGGTTCGCGCTACCATGTTTCGCTTAATTCCAAACGACACACCAATGAACTACGAGCGTATTTCGTCTTCCTTTGGTCGTCGTACTAACCCAATCACAGGTAAAAGACATACCCATACCGGGATCGACCTTACCTGTAAGCGTGGTGAAGAGATTTATGCACCGGCTGATGGCGTGATTGAAACCGTCCGTCCAAGCAAAAAAGGCTTTGGCAACTTCTTAACCGTTCGCCACTCGTTTGGTTTTATGAGCTCCTACGCCCACTTGCATCAGTTTAAAGTGCGTAGCGGACAGTTTGTCAGTAAAGGTGATCTGATTGCCACTTGTGGTAACTCAGGTAACTCCACTGGCCCTCATTTGCATTATGAAGTGCGCTTCCTCGGGCGTGCTCTGAATCCTCAATACACGATGGACTGGACGCCAGAGAACTTTAACTATCTGTTCGAGAAAGAGAAAAAGGTAAAGTGGGCCCCACTGGTTAAGCTGATTGATGATACAGTCAGACTGCAAGTTAACTTGACCAACAACCCTTATCAAGACAGCTCTGTCAGCACGGTAAAAAACGACCAAGAGCCACAGGTTGATAATCTTACAGTGCAATAGTCTTCCTGAGAAAACAAAAAGAGCGACCGTTTGGTCGCTCTTTCTCTATTCATTCTCGACTTATTAGCCGCGATGAATGGAGTCATTGGCTTGTTTTAACAAGTTCTGGCTCTCATCAAGGAACTGCTTTGAGTAATCGCCAAACCAGTCACTCACTCTATCAAAGCTCTCGACAAATGCTTGTTTGTCATTACCATCCAGAATTTCCAACGCCTCACCGAAACAGCGGTGGAAACGCTTGATCATGTCGATATTTTCCTGAGAAGAGAGAATGATATCCCCGTATAGGTTAGGATCTTGGCCAAACAGACGACCAACCATTGCTAACTCCAAGCGGTAGATAGGTGAGCTAAGCTGCAATAGCTTATCGATATTTGGGTTTTCTCGGCTTAGGTGTAGACCGTAAGCAAACGACGTAAAGTGTCTTAGCGCTTGAATCAACGTCATACCGTGGTCATGCTCACTCGCATCAATCTGGCATAAACTCGCGCCCCAGATAGAGAACTGCTTTAACAGCCATTGATAATGCTGTTCACCACGCCCATCACAGTAGACAATAACCTGCTTAGCTAAACTTGGCACATCTGGACCGAACATAGGGTGCAAACCAACAACAGGCCCTTTATGGACGTTCAGCATCGCTTGCAACGGTCTTGATTTTATCGAGGTTAAATCACAAAGAATGCAGTCTTCGGGCAGTTTGCCCAACTTCTCAATCACACCTTCAGTCAGGTGAATTGGCACGGTCACTACGACCATGCCAGCATTCTCTAGCAGTTCATCAGCGCGCTGCCAGTCTTTGCTGCCAAGTACTTTTACATCGTAGCCAGACAGTGTGAACATGCGACCAAACAGTCCACCCAGTTGACCATTACCACCAACGATTACAACAGAGCGCATTTCAGGGTTGAGGCACTTAAAGCCAGAATCCTTCTCGCTCGCATAAGACTCGCGCATAGTACGACGCAAAATGTCTTCAATCAGCTGAGGCGGTACACCCTTTTTCTTGGCTTCTGCACGACGCGAAGCCAGCATTGCAGCTTCACGATCCGGAGCATAGATTGGCAAACCATGCTCACTTTTTACTTCACCAACCTTCTCAACTAAAGAAAGTCGCTGGGATAATAAATCAAGAATTTGTTTATCGACTGCGTCTATCTGATCACGCAATTCATTCAATTCAACTGCCATTGATATTCCTTGTGCTCTCTACTTACCCTTTCAAACGGTCTTCTAGGAAAGGGACTAGCTCTTCATGTGCATGACGTAATAGTGCCTCAGTTGTATCCCAATTGATACACGCATCGGTGATAGATACGCCATATTGCATTTCATTGAGAGGAATATCTGAAGATTGATTACCTTCATTGATATGGCTTTCAATCATCAAGCCGATGATAGACTTGTTGCCTTCGCGAATCTGATGGATCACATCTTCTGCTACAAGTGGCTGACGACGGAAATCTTTACGCGAGTTTGCATGGCTACAGTCAACCATCAGTGACGCTTCTAAGCCGTGCTTAGCCATATCTTGTTCACACTCAGTGACAGAAACGGAATCGTAGTTAGTCTGCTTACCACCACGAAGGATAACATGACCGTTTGGGTTACCTTGGGTCGTTAGTAGTGCGACTTGCCCTTCACGGTTGATACCCATGAAACGGTGGCTTGAAGAAGCAGCCTGCATCGCATTGATTGCCGTTGCTAAGCTGCCATCTGTACCATTTTTAAAGCCGATTGGCATTGAAAGGCCACTCGCCATTTCACGGTGGGTCTGTGATTCCGTGGTACGGGCGCCAATTGCAGCCCAGCTAAAGGTATCGGCTAGGTATTGTGGGCTAATTGGGTCAAGCGCTTCCGTCGCGAGTGGAATTTCCATTTCAGCGAGTTCAACCAAGAGTTCACGACCAACATGTAGGCCATGCTCAATATCGAATGAACCATCTAGATGCGGGTCATTAATCAGTCCTTTCCAGCCGACAGTAGTACGAGGCTTCTCAAAGTAAACACGCATGACAATATACAGTTGATCACTCAGTTTTTCTGAGAGTACTTTTAGACGCTTAGCATATTCCTTTGCTGCATCAACATCGTGAATTGAACATGGACCACATACGACAAGTAAACGGTGATCTTTCTTATGGATGATATCAGCAATGGTTTGGCGAGACTCTTGGATAAAACGTCGAGCGTTGTCGCTCAAAGGTAGTTTCGCTTTTAGCTCTTCAGGTGTAATAAGAACTTGTTCATCGCTAATGTTAATATTGCTCAATTCACTTTTCTGCATAACTCTAACCTGTATATTATTTTTTACACCTAGCTATATCCGTGTTTACTAGGTTGGAATAAGCATAAAATAACAGGCTGAATATAGATTTCAAGGTGTAAATATAAAAAAACACATATGTAAAAATTAATTTACACCCTGTATTTTAACTCTCTTTATTGTCAAAGTATGAGATAAGCATGTTTTCTAGAAGGATTCTTAACTAAAATAAGCCTAAATCCCGCTAATTGACTCGTTATGGATCTGATCCTCTCTCTTCTTCAGCAAATGTGTGTCTATTTGGTTTTAGCTTATATGCTAAGCAAGACGCCTATCTTTTTGCCTCTGCTAAATATCTCTAACCGTCTTAGTCACAAACTGAGCGTCTATGTGCTGTTTTCGCTATTTTGTATCATGGGAACCTACTTCGGTTTGCAGATTAATGATGCGATTGCCAATACGCGCGCGATTGGCGCTGTGATGGGAGGACTGTTTGGAGGACCGATCGTTGGTTTCTTTGTCGGGCTAACCGGAGGTCTACACCGCTATACTCTAGGTGGATTTACCGACCTCGCCTGCGCAATTTCGACCACAGCAGAAGGGCTGATTGGCGGCTTGTTCCATATCTACTTTGTGCGTAAGAACAAATCTGACCAACTGTTCAACCCAAGCGTCGTGTTCGCCATTACTCTCGTTGCTGAAATTGTCCAGATGCTGATCATATTGATCGTCGCGAAACCGTTTGATCAAGCTTATTCTTTGGTTTCTGCTATTGCAGCGCCAATGATCATCGCTAACTCGGTAGGCGCAGCGCTATTTATGAGTATTTTGCAGGACAGAAAAACCATCTTCGAAGAATACTCAGCAACCTTTTCTCGCCGCGCGCTAAATATTGCAGAGCGTTCTGTTGGTATTCTGGCCTCTGGCTTCAATGTGCAGAACGCTGAGAAAATTGCCCGTATTGTCTATGAAGAGACCAATGTCGGTGCGGTATCGATTACCGATGATGAAAAGATTCTTGCCTTTGTTGGTATCGGCGATGATCACCACAAACCCAATACTCCAATCTCTTCACAAAGCACCTTGGATGCTATTCAACAAGACGACATCATCTACCTAGACGGTGCAGAAAAGCCGTATCAATGTTCTATCTCTGCAGATTGTAAGCTAGGCTCAGCGCTGATTATTCCACTTCGCGCAGGCGACAAGGTCATTGGCACCATCAAGCTCTACGAGCCCAAGCGTAAACTCTTTTCCACCATCAATATGTCGATGGCGGAAGGGATAGCGCAACTGCTTTCAAGCCAAATCCTGTTTGGCGATTATCAGCAAAAACAAACGCTGTTATCTCAAGCCGAAATCAAACTGCTGCACGCTCAGGTCAATCCACATTTCCTATTCAATGCTCTCAATACTATCAGTGCCGTTATCAGGCGCGATCCACCTAAAGCTCGGGAGCTTATTCAGCACCTTTCGCAATTCTTTCGTAGCAACTTGAAGCAAGATATTGAAACGGTCACGCTGAAAGAAGAACTCGCACACGTTAATGCCTACCTCACGATAGAGAAGGCGCGTTTTACCGACCGCTTAGAAGTGACGATTGATATTGATGAAGCGCTGTTAGCTCGAAAAGTACCGACCTTTACCCTACAGCCGTTAGTTGAGAACGCCATTAAACACGGTATCTCTAATCTTCTGGAAGGCGGTAAGATTCACATCTACAGTCAAATAAGTGAGGCAGGATTCCAAGTCGTGGTGGAAGACAATGCTGGCAGTTATACGCCACCAGCTGATGACCATGCAGGCCTGGGGATGCAGATTGTCGACAAACGACTGAGCAATAAATTTGGTCGCGCTTCAGCTCTCAATATTGAAGTCGAGCCTAACCATTTTACTCGGATGAGCTTTATCATCCCAAATAAGAACATGTACTAAGGTATCAACATGCTTTCGGCATTAGTCATAGATGACGAACTTTTTGCTCGCGAGGAACTGACCGAGCTACTCGAAGAAACGGGTCACATTGAAGTAATAGATCAAGCCAGCAATGCGATTGAAGGGTTGAAGAAAATCAATCAACTCAAGCCTGACGTGGTGTTTCTTGATATCCAAATGCCGCAGATTACTGGGATTGAGCTATTAGCTATGCTTGACCCTGAAACCATGCCGAATGTGGTGTTTGTCACCGCTTATGATGAGTTTGCTGTCCAAGCATTTGAAGATAATGCCTTTGATTACTTGCTAAAACCTGTTGATACCTGTCGCTTGGAGAAAACCGTCAAGCGGTTACTCAAATCAAAACAAGCCGACACCCATCAATTTGCTGCGATTACGCCACAGAGCTTAGATCAAGTGCCATGTATTGGCTTAAACCGCATCGTCATTATTCCAACCCAAGACGTTGAGTTTGCATACAGTGATATCAGTGGCGTCCATGTTCAAACCCATGAACAGAAAGCCACATCTCAGCTGACGTTAAAAGTACTTGAAGAAAAAACATCTTTGGTTCGCTGTCACCGCCAGTTTTTGGTTAACATCAAAGCAATCAAAGAGATAAAACTGCTCGAAAATGGCCTAGCAGAAATTATCACCGTCAGTGACCATCCACTTCCGGTGAGTCGACGTTACTTGAAAACTTTAAAAGAGATGCTGGGTTTTCACTAATAACAAAAAAGCCGCACGTGATGTGCGGCTTGTTGAGTGAATCTATGAGATTAAGCGTCAACAATACGCTTCATGGCCTCGGAAGCCTGTTTCCATTGTTCACTGCTATGTAGCTCAGACAAGCTAAAGCTCTGTGTTCTCAATAAACCATTTGCTTGCGGGGTTTCCATTACAGGCAGATTGTCTAGCACTTCCACCTGAGCGTCACGCTTGTTACACACCAAAATCATATCGCACCCAGCCACCAATGCCTGATGTGAACGCTCTGCTGGGCCGCCCATGATCGATGCACCTTCCATTGTCAGATCATCGGAGAAAACAATGCCTTTAAAACCTAGCTTTTCACGCAGTACCTGTTTAAGCCAGTATTCCGAGCCACTCGCAGGCTGATCATCATAGTGTGGGAAAACAACATGCGCCGGCATCATTGCGTCTAAAATTCCCGATTCAATCTGGGCTTTAAAAATCGCCATATCTTGTTCAAAGATAGTGTCTCGGCTATCGAATGGCGTTTCTAAGTGGGAGTCCGCCACAACGCCGCCATGTCCAGGGAAATGCTTACCCGTCGTCGACATTCCAACCGCTTTCATCCCTTTCATGTAAGCCAGGCTGTGGCGGATTATGGTATCAGCATCATCACCAAACGCACGGCTACCAATCGCTTTACAATCAAAACCTTTATCAAGAACGGGTGCAAAGCTCAAATCAATATCATGGGCAACCAACTCTGCTGCCATCAACCAGCCACCTTGCTCTGCAAGTTGCTCGCCATTATCAAACTGAGCATATTTTTGAGCAGCCGGAATCAGTGAGAATCCTTCTTTAAAGCGCTGAACACGACCTCCTTCTTGGTCAACACCAATCAAAATTGGGCGCTTAGCCGCTTGACGAATCGATTTGTTCAAAGCCAGTAGCTGCTCACTGTCATGGTAGTTGCGGGCAAATAAGATCACGCCCCCCACCGTTGGGTGCTCAAGAATCTCTTTATCTTCCGCAGTCAATTCACAGCCTGCTACGTCTAACCATAACGGTCCCATAACGAATCCTTATTGTTTCAATGCCGCTACTGCGGATTTACTTTGTTCTATCAGTTGATCTGCACTCTCTTCTTGCTGAGTTAAAGCAATAAAGAGTAAATCAGTAATCAATAACTGACTGTCACGCGCAGTAATCGATGAGCTACGAATATGCTCTTCGTCGGCGGCAGTCATTAGCTTTATATCGGAGTACTTGTCTAATGGCGTTGGCGCTAATTGGCTGATGGTAATCACCTTTGCTTTACGTCCTTTAGCTATTTGGGCGACGCGAAGAATTTCACGACTTCGCCCCGAGTAAGACAAAGCGATCAGCACATCGTTCTCATTTAAAGCCGAGGCATTGGCAATTTGGATATGGGCATCGTGCTCACAATGCACCGCATGACCAATTTTCATTAGCTTGTAACTTAAGTCTTTCGCCACCAGCGAAGAAGCCCCAACACCAGCTATCTGAATCTTGCCCGCCAAATGAAGCAAACGCGTTGCCTGCTCTATCTTATCGCCTTCATTGAGCGCAATCGTTCTCTCCAATGATTGCTGTTTACTCGCGAGTAACTTTGCCATCACCAGCGGAATATCATCACTACGCGAGATAGTGCCATGAATCGCCTTGCGCGAGGTCGGCTGGTAGCTTATCTCGCTTTCGTACAGCTTGACCTTTAATTCAGAAAACCCGCTGTAACCAATTTTCTGGCTGAACTTAACGATGGTTGATTGACTCACTCCCACCGCTTTAGCCAACTCTGGAGATGACATTACCTTGACTTGCTCAGGGTACTCTAGAAGGAACTGAGCAATCTGCGTATCGGATGGTGATAGCTTTGGCAGAAGCGTTTTTATTCGCGCTAACCCTTTCATCATCAAGCCTCCTATCAATTGATGCCAGTGTACTCAGCTAAGTCTGTATCTGGAATAGCTATTCCAAAAAACAATTCACAGCGGAATAGCTTCGACGATTAAATGGGATCATGGTCATAGAAAACGACTGGTCACTATTCCACCAAAGAATAGCCTTTTGAATCACTTATTCTTCACAGCATACTGGTGAAAATAACAAAGATATACCCTACACAATTCATGCTATGGAGCTGCTATGAATTCTCTATTTACCTCATTAGATTGGGCAGTATTTGCGCTTTACTTTGCGCTGATTGCCTACACAGGTTGGCACTTCAGCCGTGTCAAAATCACTTCAACCAAGGATTACTTTCTCGGTGGCAACAGTATGCCAATGTGGGTGGTTGCGGTATCGGTACTGGCGACATCTCAGTCTGCAGCGACCTTCCTTGGCGGACCAGAATCTAGCTACCGCGGTAACCTAACTTACTTAGCCACCAATATCGGCGGGATATTAGGTGCTTTGTTTGTTGCTTGGGTACTAATTCCTAAGTTCTACCACAACAAAGTCTCGACCGTTTACGAGCTGCTTAAGGTTCGTTTTGGTGAAAAAACCAAACAGCGCGCAGGCTTGATGTACCTCGTGGGACGTGTGTTTGCTTCTGGTTCTCGCCTTTATATGGCCGCTATCGCCGTGTCGATGATTCTGTTTACGAACATTGAACCCTCTAGTGTCATTACCTCGGTCGTGATTCTGGTTGTCGTCGGTCTTGCCTACACCTATATGGGCGGGATTCGCTCTGTCATCTGGAGTGATCTTATTCAGTTGATTGTTTATGTGGGCGCAGCCCTTGCTGTCATCGTCTATCTTCTCGGACAGATTCCAGCGGGTATGGGGCAAATTGTTCATGCCTTACAGAACCCGGGCAATGATCAAATCTCTAAGCTGACACTATTTGATTTTAGCCTCGATTTTTCACCAGCCGGCACCTTTAGTTTCTGGGCTTGTATTACAGGTTTTGTGTTACTCAACATCGGTGCATTTGGTCTTGATCAAGATATGACTCAACGAGTCCTGACCTGTAAAAACGCCAAGCAGGGTTCACAGGCGATGATCAATTCTATTATCTTCTCTATTCCTGTCGTACTGGTGTTTATGACCATCGGCTTGCTGCTGTATGTTTTTTATCAGCGACCAGAGCTTATGGGTGTTGAAGGTAAAGAAGTAGTACAAAACTTCAATGGCGAAAATGTCACCATCTTTATGTACTACGTCCTCAACGAGATGCCTGCTGGGTTGCGTGGTCTGGTGACTGTTGGCGTCGTTGCTGCCGCATTATCTACACTCAATTCTGGTTTGAACTCTATGTCTTCAGTGGCGGTGCAAGACCTCTATCGTCCATGGAAAGAAGCTCGTGATGGCCAACAAGATGACTTCCACTATGTCAAAGCAGGCCGTTTCGGCATGGCCGTGGCCGCAACCGCATTGGGTAGCATGGGGATTCTTTGTTTCTACTGGCAACAGTACACGGATATGCCGCTACTCTCTTTTGCTCTCAGCGTGATGGTTTTTGCTTACACAGGCTTACTGGGGGTTTACTTCACCGCTATTTTTACTAAACGTGGTAGTGAAGCATCGGTTGCCATGGCGCTTATCGCTGGCTTTTTAACGACATTGCTTCTGCAAGCTTATGTATGGGACAGCATCATGGGTGTTATTAACCCAGAGTGGGTTGGTGTTCAGCTTGCGTTCCCATATCAGCTTTGCGTTGGTACTTTGGTTTCGCTTTGTGTTTGTTTGTGTGGGAAAACAAGCAAACAAGAGCAAGATCAGCTACAAACGGCTTAATATGATTACACACCTTCTTGCTGTCGACGGGGGCGGAACCAAAACCGCTCTTCGTTTAACGCCTCTGGAACCCCTAACGGCGGACCCGTTTTTCACCTTAACGTTTGGTCCGTCATCCCTTACACAACAAGGCAAACAAGCAATAGAACTTATTCAACATGCCATTGCTGCTTGCCTTGAGCGACACAGACTGCGAGCAGAGCAAGTCTCAATCGTTGTCGGTGTTGCTGGGGCTGGGAATCTGGAGCTAAAACAACAACTACAATTAGCTTTAACAAATTACCCGTATTGCCAAGTCACGACTGACGCTCATATTTCGCTGTTAGGCGCTAATCAAGGTCAACCTACTAACGTCATTGCGATTGGCACAGGCTCGGTGGCGAGTCAGCTTAACCGTGATGGAGAGGCAAAAACATTTGGCGGATGGGGCTTTCCTATCGGCGACCAAGGTGGTGGTGCTTGGCTTGGTCAACAAAGCATTAGGGCGTTAATCAACACCCTCGAAGGGGCACCGCCTTCGCCGTTAACTGATCACCTTAAACACAATATTGGCGACTCTCGCGCTGAGGTCATAACTTGGCTAAAGCATGCAACAGCAACAGAATTTGCCCAACTCGCTCCCGATGTCATTCGACTGGCTGAGCAGTCTTGCCCTGATAGCTTAGCCATCTTGGACCAAGGCTGTCGGCATATTGATAGGCTTATAGCAAAGTGCTGTGAAAATAATGACTTAGATATCGCTTTTCTAGGGAGTTTAGGCGCATACTATCAATCACGGCTTGGTAACCCATGGCAGTCTAGAGTGATTCAGCCCAAAGGAGACGCCTTAGACGGGGCGACTTGGCTAGCTAAACAACAAGTGGAAGATAACAATGAGTAAAGAGCTGTATATTGGCATTATGTCTGGAACCAGCCTTGATGGTATCGATACTGTTTTAGTTGAGATCGAACACAATCAAGTTCGCTTGCTAGATAGCCTCGACTATCCCATTCCGCATTCGCTTAAACAGCGCCTATTAAATGTTTGCCTAGGTCAGGCAACAAGCTTAGTTGAAATTGGTCAACTTGATCATTTGCTCGGGCAACTCTACGCGCAAGCCGTTCAAGCTCTGTTAAACAAAACGGGTTATGCTGCCGAGCAGATCACAGCGATCGGCAATCACGGTCAGACAGTCTATCATCAACCGAGCGGAGATACTCCATTCACCACCCAGCTAGGTGACGCCAATATTATTGCCGCCCTAACAGAAATAGACACCATTGCGGACTTTAGACGCAAGGACATGGCTCTTGGAGGTCAAGGGGCGCCACTGGTTCCTGCATTTCACCAATCGATTTTTGGCTCTACAGAGTCTAGTGTGGTGGTACTTAATATTGGAGGAATCGCCAATATTTCCGTTTTACGACCTGAACAAACCGTTGTTGGGTATGATACTGGCCCAGGTAATATGTTGATGGACGCCTGGTGTGCTAAAAACACTGGCAATGCCTATGACTGCAATGCTCAATTCGCACTGCAAGGAAAGCTCAATCAAGATTTGCTGACTGAATTACTCAGTGAGCCTTATCTTGCGCTCAGCGCGCCTAAAAGCACAGGTCGCGAGCTGTTTAACTTACCTTGGTTAGAAGCTATCCTCACCAAGTTCACTATTCAGCCTGAAGATGTGCAACGGACTTTGTGTGAGTATACCGCGATAACAATTGCCAACGAGGTAAGTAAGTTCACCGTTGGCAGCTCGCCAGAGCTACTGGTATGCGGCGGAGGAGCTCACAATCCTCTTCTAATGCGTTGTCTCACCCAGCAGCTAGCTGATTGGCAGGTCATGTTGACCGATGACAAGGGTGTAGACAGCAACAATATGGAAGCGATGGCCTTTGCTTGGCTCGCCTATCGCCGTATTCACAATTTGCCAAGCAATCTGCCTGAAGTCACCGGAGCCAGTAAAGCGGTCTCCCTTGGTGTGATGTACTTTGCTGATAAATAAGGACCACTATGACTAACGATGCGTTAATCGCCGCTCTTTCTCATCTCGTTTCTGAAGGACGTAACCCAGAGACGATGGATATCGACTTATTGCCTTCTCTGGAAATTGTTCAGCGAATCAATCAGCAAGACCAACAAGTCCCATTAGCGGTAGAAAAAGTCCTACCCGAGATAGCCCAAGCAGTCGACAAGATCACCGCTGCATTTAAAGTGGGTGGCAGACTTGTTTACATGGGCGCTGGCACTAGCGGTCGCTTAGGTGTGCTAGATGCCTCGGAGTGTCCTCCGACGTTTGGCGTTTCAGACCAAATGGTGATTGGCCTAATTGCTGGCGGTCCAGAAGCGATTTTAAAAGCAAAGGAAGGTGCGGAAGACTCCCCAGAGTTTGGCGTCGACGATCTCAAATCGATTAACTTTAGCGCTAAAGATGTGGTGGTCGGTATTGCGGCGAGCGGCCGAACCCCTTACGTCATCGGAGCATTGGAATACGCCAATGACATTGGAGCGACGACTGTTGCTCTGTCTTGTAACCCAGACTCAACGATTGCCGACATTGCCCAAATAGCCATTAGCCCAGTTGTAGGCCCAGAAGCACTGACTGGCTCAACGCGTTTAAAATCAGGGACTGCGCAAAAGCTCGTGCTCAACATGCTTACCACAGCCAGTATGATTCGCTTGGGTAAGAGCTACCAGAACCTGATGGTCGATGTGAAAGCGACGAATAAGAAGCTCGTCGCACGCGCAGCCAGAATCGTTATGCAAGCGACAGATTGTGATAAGAGCCTAGCCACCGAAACGCTAGAGAAAACCGATTATGATGTGAAACTGGCGATTTTGATGCTACTGACTGGCATGGAGTTATCTCAAGCTAAGAGTCAGCTAGAAAAGCAAGACGGCTTCCTACGTAAAGCGGTTCAAGACCACCACGGCGAATAGAAAAGATGACAAAGGGAGAAGACAACTCTTCTCCCTCTACTCTATAAAATATTAATTTTGGTGTTCACTCCAACCACGCTGCCACTCCATACGGAACCTTTGTGCGGTTTCGGTGCCTTCACATACACCCTCGTAATACTGACCGGATAACCCAATCTGATAAGCAAAGTCCGGGTTACAATACTCGCCTACCCCTTCTAAATAACCCTCTTCATAATCCGCGTGTTTAACGCTGCCTAAACTCGCCAGTTCAGTATAAGAGCGTTGAGTGTGACCAGTGATGCCATCTTGATAACCGATTTGATACCAATCCCCTTGCTCAGCTAACTGCTCAGGGCTACTGCTACAAGCCGCCAATACTGACACTAACGCTGCGATAACGATGTTTCTCATTGTTTTTCCTTGTTTTTGCAGACTTCTATTAATCAAACCACTAAATCCTAATAATTGCCACTCACCAAATGTAAAAACCACTTATTTTCTCAGCAAACCACTCACTTCGTTATACGACCACTCACTCCATAACCAGATGATGATGGCCAAGTAACCCCATAATATGCATGGTGAGCTTAATCAATTTCACTAAGGAACAAGTGCTATGTTGTGGTTTCTAACCTGTGTTGCAGCCCTAATCGGCGGATACTTTATTTATGGGGCTTTTGTAGAAAAAGTCTTTGGCATTAACGAAAAACGTCAAACTCCAGCGCATACCAAAGCCGATGGTGTTGACTACGTGCCAATGTCTACCAAGAAAGTTTACCTCGTTCAGCTACTTAACATCGCTGGCGTTGGTCCAATCTTCGGCCCTATCATGGGTGCTCTATACGGCCCTGCGGCTATGCTGTGGATTGTTATCGGCTGTATTTTCGCTGGCGCAGTACACGATTACTTCTCAGGTATGCTGTCTGTTCGTAACGGCGGTGCCTCTGTTCCTACCATTACTGGCCGCTACTTAGGCAATGGCGCAAAACACTTTATGAATATCTTTGCCATTGTTCTATTGCTATTGGTTGGTGTGGTATTCGTATCAGCGCCTGCAGGCATGATTACTAACCTAATCAATGACCAAACTAGCCTATCGGTTAGCATGACGACTATGGTCATCGCAATTTTCGCTTACTACATCATCGCAACAATTGTTCCTGTTGATAAAATCATTGGCCGCTTCTACCCACTGTTCGGCGCGCTACTGATCTTCATGTCTGTTGGCTTGATGACTGCAGTTGCCTTCTCAAGCGAACATACTGTAATGGGTGATTTCCAAGTGAGCGACATGTTCACTAACCTAAACCCTAACGATATGCCGCTATGGCCTGCGCTATTTATTACCATCGCCTGTGGTGCAATCTCTGGCTTCCACGCTACGCAATCGCCATTGATGGCTCGCTGTATGGAAAATGAGAAGAATGGCCGCTTTGTATTCTATGGTGCAATGATTGGTGAAGGTGTTATCGCGCTAATCTGGTGTGCTATTGCACTGTCTTTCTTTGGTAACCTAGATGCACTGTCTGAGGCAGTAAGCAATGGTGGCCCAGGCAATGTTGTTTACAGCGCGTCATTTGGCCTACTTGGTGTGTTTGGTGGTGTAATTGCTTTCCTAGGTGTAGTGATTCTACCAATTACCTCTGGTGATACGGCTTTCCGCTCTAGTCGTCTTATCCTAGCTGAATACTTTAACGTTGACCAAAAAGCACTGCGTAACCGCTTAATGATGGCAGTTCCACTATTCATTATTGGTGGCATCCTAACTCAAGTAGATTTCGGTGTTATCTGGCGCTACTTCGGTTTTGCTAACCAATCAACCGCAGTCATGATGCTATGGACCGCTTCAGCTTACCTACTTCGTCACAATAAGATGCACTGGATTACAACTGTTCCTGCTGTCTTCATGACAACTGTGTGTGCGACCTTCATTTTGAACAACAGCACACTAGGCTTTGGTCTGCCAATTCAAGTTTCAACCATCTCAGGTATCTTGTTTGCTCTAGCCGTTACTGGTTACGTGATTAAAACGTCGAAAGGTAAAGGTGAAACAGAGCTAGCAGACGAAGAGAAACCAAAAGCAGTCACTGAAACTGCGTAAACCAACAATATCTTTGCTTGCGAAAAAGGCTCCTTCGGGAGCCTTTGTTATATAGTCAGAAATACCAAATTCAGAGAGGCCAAGTTTCACCTTGGCACACTGTTTAGTTTTTTGCTGATAAGGTCGCTGTCATTTTTTGACTGTTGGCACCGAATGTCCAATCTGCTCGCTGCTGAATGTCACTCAAAGTAATGCTATTCGTCGTACCTTCAATATCAAGCAGTGCATCAATGCCATAGCCATGGATTAAGTAACGGCTATAAAACCAAGCGCGCTGAATAGGATCATCATTGATCGGCTCAAGCGCGACGGCAAGTTGCTTAGTCGCAGTAGACACCTCTTCTTCAGTAATAGACTTAGCTAATCCATCAAACATGCTCTCTAAAGCTTGCTGTACCTCTTTGACATCTTCGCTTGCGACTTTTGCCGTTACAGACCAATCAGAGACTTGCTCTCCATCTTGAGTCACAGGGTAAATCTCTGGAGAGTAATCTAAGCCACGTTTTTCCCTGACTTCTTCAAGAAGACGTGCACTTGCGATGCGTTTTAGTGCGTCCTCAGCAAAAACATCCTTGGCTGTTTTCGCTCTTTGTTGCGTGTTAATCAGACGAGTTAACAGCATAGTGCCTTTTTCACTGCCTTCATTAACTTCAATAAGAGGTGCTAACTCTGTGTTGTAACCATTGTCAAAGTTCAACGGGGAGGGCTTATCTTTTCGCAGCGAAATTGACGCTATGTACTTACGCAACATAGGAGCAATTTGCCCAGGCTCAAGATCGGCAATAATGACCAACTTATTATCCCGGTTGTAGCGGAACAAGTGCTGATGAACTTCCAGCAGTTGCTCGGTAGTGACTCCAGCAATATCTGGGTTCAATACGAAACGGTGACGACTATCTGGTTGATAAGTGCCAGTATTGATCGCTTTGTACCATTTACCTTCAGGGGAGTTGTAATAAGCACTATTGTTCTCATAAAACTCTTGCTTCACGGCTTCGAGCTGACGCGGCTCAACCTTCACCTCAGTTGTAATGTTAAAGATAGTATTCAGAGCTAAGGGTAACTCTTTCGCCGTAGCGTTTATCTCTACCCCATGAAACGTCAGACCAATAAATGGAAACACTGCGATATCTTTCTTACGCAAGTAGCTGTCAAATTGCGCGCCGCTAAACTCTCCTAACCCACTTCGGGCAGCAGACTGTGGCAGTAAATCACTTGCTGCGTACAAATCAGGAGTTAGGGCTGCTTTACCACCTTGGCTCGCATAGACAATATGTGCCCTTTTACCTGCTTTCGGGTCACGTTGGAACCAAACTTCGACACCGTTACTCAATTGCCATACAGTGAAGTCACGTTCTCTATCCACTTGCGACACTATCTCGCCCTGTGTTGCGGGTTGTTTCAGTTCTGAGGTCACTTGCTGCAACGCTAACGGTTTAAAGCCGGCTTGAGCATACCGCTCAGGGAGTTTATTGAACTGCTGTTCTAAGGCACTCAAAGATTCGTCTGCACTATAACCCTGAAGCCAAGCGAGATCAGACGAAAGCAGATCTTCTATGTTGTCATTGACTCGCTTCAAATCAACATGCGTGACAAACTCACTCAGGGCTTTGCGATTTGTCTCTCGACTTTGTACTGGCATAGCTTGTTCAATAGCGAATACCTTGTCATCCACAATTTGCAATGGCTTGCGCTTATCCCATTCACTATCGAAGCTAGACAAACTATTGCGATAGCCAGTCATAATACTCTCTAGCTCACTTTGGCTAACCCCATAGTCTCTTAATGAGCGTAAAGTCTCTAAAAACAGTTGCTGACTCGCCTCTCTGTTATCAGCCGAAAAAGCGATACTCGCTGCTGAATATCGGTTGTATTCAATCCATTGAGTGTAGCTTCCCGAATATTGCACCGCTTGAGCGGCATTGTTGAAGGCGGCGTGAAGTCGTTGAGAGATTAACTGCTGAGTAACATCATCTAGCCAGTATTGATACTGGTGCTTAAAAGTGGTGATGGCGATAGGCCCTCTATCAACTAGGAAATGTAAGCTTGGCGACTCCACCTCCCCCACTAATAAGGAGTATGACTCTGCGTTAATGCTGTAATCACGTTGCTTGTTAACCGCTGGCTTACCATTGCTTTTCCAAGTTGAAAATTGCTGTGCGATAAGCTTTGAAAGCTCTTCACTGTTGATGTTGCCGGAGATGATTAACTCAGCATTTTGCGGTTGGTACCATGTTTGGTAGTAGTTTTTCAGCCCTTGTACTGACGCCTGCTTCACTGACTCTTGAGTTCCTAGAGGATCCTTCCCCTCTACCAACGTACCTTTTATTGCTTCTAGATAAGCTTTGGTAAACAAAGGCTCATTCTCTGGTCGAGTAGCACGGAACTCACCAAGAATAACGCCTTTCTCGCGCTCAACCTGCTCAGGTTCAAACTTAATACCGTCTGCGACATCTCTCATCCAAGTCAAAGCGAGTGTCAGATGTTCTTGATCGGAGAGATCCATTTTATACGTTGTCAGTTGGTATCCAGTGAACGCGTTAATATCGGCACCAAAGCTGCCGCCTGTTTTCTCGAACAGTTTAATTACATCGTTACCTGTAAAATTACGGCTGCCATTAAACGCCATATGTTCGACAAAGTGAGAATAGCCTTGCTGATCGTCGGCCTCTTGGATCGAGCCTGCGTGAATCATAAGGCGAATTGAAACCTCTTTATCCTCTGTTGGGTAGAGATGGTAGCGCAACCCATTATCGAGTTGATACTGGCTCCAGTTCGCGTCTTCTGGAATGGATTTGTCGAGATCACTGTTGCAACCGACGACAAGTAAAACGATAGAAAAAGTAAGCCACTTTTTAATAACTTGCATGAACGACTCCTAGCCCAATTACTAATCGCACTATATCGTTCCGCGTGGCTCAAATGTAATACACAACAAGCAATGGCAAGAAAATACGACTCACAACATATAATCTTGAAACTTATATGATTATTAACAAACTAGATATTTAAAAACAGATACAAAAAAGCCCCTAACTTAAGAGTAAGTTAGGGGCTAGATTAAGATTCAACCCAGTTAGTCGACTTGTTTAATTTGTAGCTCTTTAGGCACTTCAAAGAACATGTTTTCTTCACGGCCTTGGATCTCTTCGACAGAGCGCGTGCCTACCAGGTCTTTAATACGATCTAGGATCTTGTTAACCAGTTCTTCTGGCGCAGAAGCTCCGGCGGTTACGCCGACTCTCACTTTACCTTCAAACCACTGAGGCTCGATGTCTTCAGGGCAGTCGGTCAGATAACCCGGTGTGCCTAGCTTCTCTGCAAGCTCTTTTAGGCGAGTCGAGTTAGATGAGTTTTTAGAGCCAACCACAATCACAACATCCACATCGGTCGCCATTTCACGCACGGCATCTTGACGGTTTTGCGTTGCGTAGCAGATATCATCTTTACGAGGGCCTTGAATATCAGGGAATACGCGTCGCAGCTCTTCAATCACATCCGCAGTTTCATCAACAGACAGTGTTGTTTGGCTAACGTAGTGTAAGTGACTTGGATCTTTCACTTTCTCTTTTAAGCTAACCACATCTGCCGGAGTTTCAACCAGGTACATGCCGCCTTGCTCACTCGCATATTGCCCCATAGTTCCTTCGACTTCGGGATGGCCTGCGTGTCCTATCAGTACAACTTCCATATGTTTACGGCTTGCACGCGCCACTTCCATATGAACTTTAGTCACTAGTGGGCAAGTGGCGTCAAATACGGTTAAATCGCGCTCTTTGGCTTCTTTACGTACCGCTTGAGAAACACCATGAGCCGAGAAGATTACGATGTTGTCATCAGGTACTTCATGTAACTCTTCAACAAAGATAGCGCCACGTTGTTTTAGCCCTTCGACCACAAATCGGTTGTGTACCACTTCATGGCGTACGTAGATTGGCGGATGGTACATTTCGAGTGCTCGCTCAACAATGCTGATCGCGCGATCAACACCGGCACAAAAGCCACGTGGGTTAGCTAACTTAATTTTCATTTCATTGCTCATGATGATTATATTTTCGCTTTGGCTCGCTATTCTACTGACAAAATTTCAACTTCAAAAGTCACATCTTGTCCTGCTAGAGGGTGGTTAAAGTCAACGGTCACTGAGTCCCCAGCAATTTCTTTAATGATTCCAGGAATTTCCATCCCATCAGGGCCTGAAAACGCCATAATCGTTCCTACTTCAACTTCTGCGTCACCAACAAACTTAGTTCTGTCCATATGGTGGATATTGTCTGGGTTAGGCATACCAAACGCGTCTTGCGCTTTAAGCTCAATGGCCTTTTTCTCGCCACTACTTAGCCCGAGAAGACACTGTTCAAAGTTATCACTCAAGCTGCCATCACCAATCACTAGCTTGGCTGGTTTTCCCATATTGTGGGTACTGTCGGCAACAGAGCCGTCATTCATCTTAATGGTAAAGTGCAGAGTTACTGCAGAATCTTGGGCAATGGTAGTCACGTTACTGCTTCCTTGAGGTCGTTATTTTTATAGGTGTATACCCTAAATAGCTGGAGTTGCAGCTAGGCGACCAGATGATTCAACCCTTGAGCATAGTGCGCTATGAGATTAGGGGGAATTATCGCAGTCAACAACGCTGCGGCTTCAAATATGACGGGTATACTAAAAAGCGCTACCGGAATCAACCGACAGCGCCTAGGGTTATTCAATTTATCACGAATTAAGCTTTGGCATCTTCTTTCTTGCGAAAGCCATCAAGAATAATCATTGCTGCACCAATACAGATAGTCGTATCGGCTAAGTTGAATGCTGGCCAGTGATAATTACCCCAGAAGAAGTCTAAGTAGTCGACCACAAAGCCATGGACAACACGGTCAAACACATTGCCCACAGCACCACCAATAATCATGGCGTAAGCAATGTTGTTCCATTTTTCTTGTGCCGGAAGTTTGCTCATCCAGTAAGTCAGCATACCTGTTACCGCAAACGCGATACCAGTAAATAGCCAACGTTGCCAACCCGCTTGGTCGCTCAAAAAGCTAAACGCAGCACCATAGTTATGGACATACAATAGATTAAAGAAAGGCAGTACCTCAATTCGATTCGCCCAGCCATAACCCATGTTATCCATTACGAATAGCTTGATGCCAATATCCGCAAGGAAGATAACCAAGGCTAGCCACAACCAACGTACGCCTGATTGCTTTAGAGTAAATGTTTGTTCGCTCATAAAGTTCCTAAAAATAACCCCAGTAGATACTGGGGCTAGATTATTTTAATAAAGTTCCGCTAATCTTAAGCGAATTTGCGCACTTCGCCTTCACCATCAACGTTAGACACACAACGACCACAGATTTTCTCGTGACCTGCGATTGTGCCAACATCTGGAGTGTGGTGCCAGCACCGGTCACACTTCTCGTTTTCAGTTGCTTTCACTTCAACAAACAGACCTTCGACATCTGTTGCTTGCGCCGCTTCTGATTTCTCGCTTAGAGGCTTAACAACCGCTGCTGAAGTCAGTAGTGCAAAACGTAGCTCATCTTCTAGCTTGCTTAGTTTCGCCGCTAGTGCATCATCAGCGTAAAGCGTCACTTCAGCTTGCAGAGAACCACCAATTGTCTTCTCTTTACGAGCGTCTTCTAGCAGTTTGTTTACACCACCACGAACCGCTTGGATTTCAGCCCAGAATTCGTTGTTCAGCTCTTCGCCTTCAGCTAGACCGAACAGACCTTCATACCACTCGCCTGTAAAGACAAACTTATCGCGCTCGCCTGGCATCTCGTTCCAGATCTCATCTGCAGTGAACGACATGATTGGCGCCATCCAACGAACAAGCGCTTCTACGATGTAGTAAAGCGCAGTCTGACAGCTACGTTGAGCGTGACCGCCTAGTTTCGCTGTGTACTGACGGTCTTTAATCACGTCTAGGTAGAATGAGCCCATTTCGATGGAGCAGAACTGCATTAAGCGCTGTGTTACTGCGTGAGTGTTGTACTCACCGTAAGCTTTAACGATCTCTTCTTGTGCCGCTAGTGCACGACCTACAGCCCAACGGTCTAAAGCAACCATTTCTTCAGCAGGAACGAGATCCGTTGCTGGGTTAAAGCCGCTTAGGTTAGCAAGGAAGAAACGCGCTGTGTTACGGATACGACGGTACGCATCTGCAGAGCGTTTTAGGATTTCATCAGAAACCGCAACTTCACCTGTGTAGTCAGTTGAAGCAACCCATAGACGCAGGATATCTGCACCTAGCTTATTAGTTACATCTTTTGGCGCAACTACGTTACCGATAGATTTCGACATCTTACGGCCTTGACCGTCAACCACGAAACCGTGAGTAAGCACTTGCTTGTATGGCGCTTCATCTTTCATCGCGATAGATGAAATGAGTGAAGATTGGAACCAACCGCGGTGTTGGTCAGAGCCTTCTAGGTATAGGTCTGCCGACGCGCCGTTGTACTCTTCACGAGCGTCAACTACTGAGTAGTGAGTCACACCTGAGTCGAACCATACATCTAGCGTATCGAGTACTTTCTCGTACTTATCTGCTTCTTCACCTAGTAGGTCAGAGATTTCTAGATCCCACCAAGCTTGAATGCCTTTCTCTTCAACTAGCTGAGCCACTTTCTCAATCAGCTCTAAAGTGTTTGGATGAAGCTCTGCCGTTTCTTTGTGAACGAATAGAGCTATTGGCACACCCCAAGTACGTTGACGAGAGATACACCACTCTGGGCGACCTTCAATCATACCTTCGATGCGGCTTTGACCCCACTCTGGCATCCACTCAACACCTTTGATTGACTCTAGTGCTTTTGCACGTAGGCCCGCTTGGTCCATAGATACGAACCATTGTGGTGTTGCTCGGAAGATGATTGGCGTTTTGTGTCTCCAACAGTGCGGGTAGCTGTGCTCGTAAGCGTGGTGATGTAGCAGCGCGCCTTTCTCTTTTAGCGTTTCAACAACTGCATCATTAGCTTTGAATACGTGTTGGCCAGCAAATAGCTCAGTATCCGGCAGGTAAACACCGTTTGAACCTACTGGGTTAGCCACTTCTAGGTTGTATTTGTTACCGACTGCAAAGTCTTCTTGACCGTGGCCAGGTGCTGTGTGAACCACACCAGTACCAGAATCCGTGGTTACGTGATCGCCAAGAATCGCAGGAACCGTGAAGTCGTAGAATGGGTGATTGAACTGAGATAGCTCAAGGTCGCTACCTTTTGCAAAGCCAAGATTATGGAAGTGCTCGATACCCGCACGATCCATCACGTCTTTCGCTAGCTCAGAAGCAACTATGATGCGCTCCTTCGACTCACCTTCTACTTGGATCAACACGTACTCTAGATCATCACGTAGACATACTGCGCGGTTTGCTGGCCAACACGTATTCAAAGCTAATGATGCAGTTGTTGAAACGCTAAAAGAGAAAGGCGCGCTGCTACATCACCACGCTTACGAGCACAGCTACCCGCACTGTTGGAGACACAAAACGCCAATCATCTTCCGAGCAACACCACAATGGTTCGTATCTATGGACCAAGCGGGCCTACGTGCAAAAGCACTAGAGTCAATCAAAGGTGTTGAGTGGATGCCAGAGTGGGGTCAAAGCCGCATCGAAGGTATGATTGAAGGTCGCCCAGAGTGGTGTATCTCTCGTCAACGTACTTGGGGTGTGCCAATAGCTCTATTCGTTCACAAAGAAACGGCAGAGCTTCATCCAAACACTTTAGAGCTGATTGAGAAAGTGGCTCAGCTAGTTGAAGAGAAAGGCATTCAAGCTTGGTGGGATCTAGAAATCTCTGACCTACTAGGTGAAGAAGCAGATAAGTACGAGAAAGTACTCGATACGCTAGATGTATGGTTCGACTCAGGTGTGACTCACTACTCAGTAGTTGACGCTCGTGAAGAGTACAACGGCGCGTCGGCAGACCTATACCTAGAAGGCTCTGACCAACACCGCGGTTGGTTCCAATCTTCACTCATTTCATCTATCGCGATGAAAGATGAAGCGCCATACAAGCAAGTGCTTACTCACGGTTTCGTGGTTGACGGTCAAGGCCGTAAGATGTCGAAATCTATCGGTAACGTAGTTGCGCCAAAAGATGTAACTAATAAGCTAGGTGCAGATATCCTGCGTCTATGGGTTGCTTCAACTGACTACACAGGTGAAGTTGCGGTTTCTGATGAAATCCTAAAACGCTCTGCAGATGCGTACCGTCGTATCCGTAACACAGCGCGTTTCTTCCTTGCTAACCTAAGCGGCTTTAACCCAGCAACGGATCTCGTTCCTGCTGAAGAAATGGTTGCTTTAGACCGTTGGGCTGTAGGTCGTGCACTAGCGGCACAAGAAGAGATCGTTAAAGCTTACGGTGAGTACAACACTCACGCAGTAACACAGCGCTTAATGCAGTTCTGCTCCATCGAAATGGGCTCATTCTACCTAGACGTGATTAAAGACCGTCAGTACACAGCGAAACTAGGCGGTCACGCTCAACGTAGCTGTCAGACTGCGCTTTACTACATCGTAGAAGCGCTTGTTCGTTGGATGGCGCCAATCATGTCGTTCACTGCAGATGAGATCTGGAACGAGATGCCAGGCGAGCGCGATAAGTTTGTCTTTACAGGCGAGTGGTATGAAGGTCTGTTCGGTCTAGCTGAAGGCGAAGAGCTGAACAACGAATTCTGGGCTGAAATCCAAGCGGTTCGTGGTGGTGTAAACAAACTGCTAGAAGACGCTCGTAAAGAGAAGACAATTGGTGGTTCTCTGCAAGCTGAAGTGACGCTTTACGCTGATGATGCACTAGCGGCGAAACTAAGCAAGCTAGAAGATGAGCTACGTTTTGCACTACTGACTTCAGCAGCGGTTGTTAAGCCTCTAAGCGAGAAATCAGAAGCGGCGCAAGCAACAGATGTCGAAGGTCTGTTTGTTGAAGTGAAAGCAACTGAAAACGAGAAGTGTGACCGGTGCTGGCACCACACTCCAGATGTTGGCACAATCGCAGGTCACGAGAAAATCTGTGGTCGTTGTGTGTCTAACGTTGATGGTGAAGGCGAAGTGCGCAAATTCGCTTAAGATTAGCGGAACTTTATTAAAATAATCTAGCCCCAGTATCTACTGGGGTTATTTTTAGGAACTTTATGAGCGAACAAACATTTACTCTAAAGCAATCAGGCGTACGTTGGTTGTGGCTAGCCTTGGTTATCTTCCTTGCGGATATTGGCATCAAGCTATTCGTAATGGATAACATGGGTTATGGCTGGGCGAATCGAATTGAGGTACTGCCTTTCTTTAATCTATTGTATGTCCATAACTATGGTGCTGCGTTTAGCTTTTTGAGCGACCAAGCGGGTTGGCAACGTTGGCTATTTACTGGTATCGCGTTTGCGGTAACAGGTATGCTGACTTACTGGATGAGCAAACTTCCGGCACAAGAAAAATGGAACAACATTGCTTACGCCATGATTATTGGTGGTGCTGTGGGCAATGTGTTTGACCGTGTTGTCCATGGCTTTGTGGTCGACTACTTAGACTTCTTCTGGGGTAATTATCACTGGCCAGCATTCAACTTAGCCGATACGACTATCTGTATTGGTGCAGCAATGATTATTCTTGATGGCTTTCGCAAGAAAGAAGATGCCAAAGCTTAATTCGTGATAAATTGAATAACCCTAGGCGCTGTCGGTTGATTCCGGTAGCGCTTTTTAGTATACCCGTCATATTTGAAGCCGCAGCGTTGTTGACTGCGATAATTCCCCCTAATCTCATAGCGCACTATGCTCAAGGGTTGAATCATCTGGTCGCCTAGCTGCAACTCCAGCTATTTAGGGTATACACCTATAAAAATAACGACCTCAAGGAAGCAGTAACGTGACTACCATTGCCCAAGATTCTGCAGTAACTCTGCACTTTACCATTAAGATGAATGACGGCTCTGTTGCCGACAGTACCCACAATATGGGAAAACCAGCCAAGCTAGTGATTGGTGATGGCAGCTTGAGTGATAACTTTGAACAGTGTCTTCTCGGGCTAAGTAGTGGCGAGAAAAAGGCCATTGAGCTTAAAGCGCAAGACGCGTTTGGTATGCCTAACCCAGACAATATCCACCATATGGACAGAACTAAGTTTGTTGGTGACGCAGAAGTTGAAGTAGGAACGATTATGGCGTTTTCAGGCCCTGATGGGATGGAAATTCCTGGAATCATTAAAGAAATTGCTGGGGACTCAGTGACCGTTGACTTTAACCACCCTCTAGCAGGACAAGATGTGACTTTTGAAGTTGAAATTTTGTCAGTAGAATAGCGAGCCAAAGCGAAAATATAATCATCATGAGCAATGAAATGAAAATTAAGTTAGCTAACCCACGTGGCTTTTGTGCCGGTGTTGATCGCGCGATCAGCATTGTTGAGCGAGCACTCGAAATGTACCATCCGCCAATCTACGTACGCCATGAAGTGGTACACAACCGATTTGTGGTCGAAGGGCTAAAACAACGTGGCGCTATCTTTGTTGAAGAGTTACATGAAGTACCTGATGACAACATCGTAATCTTCTCGGCTCATGGTGTTTCTCAAGCGGTACGTAAAGAAGCCAAAGAGCGCGATTTAACCGTATTTGACGCCACTTGCCCACTAGTGACTAAAGTTCATATGGAAGTGGCGCGTGCAAGCCGTAAACATATGGAAGTTGTACTGATAGGACACGCAGGCCATCCCGAAGTCGAAGGAACTATGGGGCAATATGCGAGTGAGCAAGGCGGCATGTACCTGGTTGAAACTCCGGCAGATGTGGTTAGCTTAAAAGAGAAAGTGAAAGATCCAAGTCACTTACACTACGTTAGCCAAACAACACTGTCTGTTGATGAAACTGCGGATGTGATTGAAGAGCTGCGACGCGTATTCCCTGATATTCAAGGCCCTCGTAAAGATGATATCTGCTACGCAACGCAAAACCGTCAAGATGCCGTGCGTGAAATGGCGACCGATGTGGATGTTGTGATTGTGGTTGGCTCTAAAAACTCATCTAACTCGACTCGCCTAAAAGAGCTTGCAGAGAAGCTAGGCACACCGGGTTATCTGACCGACTGCCCTGAAGACATCGAGCCTCAGTGGTTTGAAGGTAAAGTGAGAGTCGGCGTAACCGCCGGAGCTTCTGCGCCAGAAGAACTGGTTAACAAGATCCTAGATCGTATTAAAGACCTGGTAGGCACGCGCTCTGTCGAAGAGATCCAAGGCCGTGAAGAAAACATGTTCTTTGAAGTGCCTAAAGAGCTACAAATTAAACAAGTCGACTAACTGGGTTGAATCTTAATCTAGCCCCTAACTTACTCTTAAGTTAGGGGCTTTTTTGTATCTGTTTTTAAATATCTAGTTTGTTAATAATCATATAAGTTTCAAGATTATATGTTGTGAGTCGTATTTTCTTGCCATTGCTTGTTGTGTATTACATTTGAGCCACGCGGAACGATATAGTGCGATTAGTAATTGGGCTAGGAGTCGTTCATGCAAGTTATTAAAAAGTGGCTTACTTTTTCTATCGTTTTACTTGTCGTCGGTTGCAACAGTGATCTCGACAAATCCATTCCAGAAGACGCGAACTGGAGCCAGTATCAACTCGATAATGGGTTGCGCTACCATCTCTACCCAACAGAGGATAAAGAGGTTTCAATTCGCCTTATGATTCACGCAGGCTCGATCCAAGAGGCCGACGATCAGCAAGGCTATTCTCACTTTGTCGAACATATGGCGTTTAATGGCAGCCGTAATTTTACAGGTAACGATGTAATTAAACTGTTCGAGAAAACAGGCGGCAGCTTTGGTGCCGATATTAACGCGTTCACTGGATACCAACTGACAACGTATAAAATGGATCTCTCCGATCAAGAACATCTGACACTCGCTTTGACTTGGATGAGAGATGTCGCAGACGGTATTAAGTTTGAACCTGAGCAGGTTGAGCGCGAGAAAGGCGTTATTCTTGGTGAGTTCCGTGCTACTCGACCAGAGAATGAGCCTTTGTTTACCAAAGCTTATCTAGAAGCAATAAAAGGTACGTTGGTAGAGGGGAAGGATCCTCTAGGAACTCAAGAGTCAGTGAAGCAGGCGTCAGTACAAGGGCTGAAAAACTACTACCAAACATGGTACCAACCGCAAAATGCTGAGTTAATCATCTCCGGCAACATCAACAGTGAAGAGCTTTCAAAGCTTATCGCACAGCAATTTTCAACTTGGAAAAGCAATGGTAAGCCAGCGGTTAACAAGCAACGTGATTACAGCATTAACGCAGAGTCATACTCCTTATTAGTGGGGGAGGTGGAGTCGCCAAGCTTACATTTCCTAGTTGATAGAGGGCCTATCGCCATCACCACTTTTAAGCACCAGTATCAATACTGGCTAGATGATGTTACTCAGCAGTTAATCTCTCAACGACTTCACGCCGCCTTCAACAATGCCGCTCAAGCGGTGCAATATTCGGGAAGCTACACTCAATGGATTGAATACAACCGATATTCAGCAGCGAGTATCGCTTTTTCGGCTGATAACAGAGAGGCGAGTCAGCAACTGTTTTTAGAGACTTTACGCTCATTAAGAGACTATGGGGTTAGCCAAAGTGAGCTAGAGAGTATTATGACTGGCTATCGCAATAGTTTGTCTAGCTTCGATAGTGAATGGGATAAGCGCAAGCCATTGCAAATTGTGGATGACAAGGTATTCGCTATTGAACAAGCTATGCCAGTACAAAGTCGAGAGACAAATCGCAAAGCCCTGAGTGAGTTTGTCACGCATGTTGATTTGAAGCGAGTCAATGACAACATAGAAGATCTGCTTTCGTCTGATCTCGCTTGGCTTCAGGGTTATAGTGCAGACGAATCTTTGAGTGCCTTAGAACAGCAGTTCAATAAACTCCCTGAGCGGTATGCTCAAGCCGGCTTTAAACCGTTAGCGTTGCAGCAAGTGACCTCAGAACTGAAACAACCCGCAACACAGGGCGAGATAGTGTCGCAAGTGGATAGAGAACGTGACTTCACTGTATGGCAATTGAGTAACGGTGTCGAAGTTTGGTTCCAACGTGACCCGAAAGCAGGTAAAAGGGCACATATTGTCTATGCGAGCCAAGGTGGTAAAGCAGCCCTAACTCCTGATTTGTACGCAGCAAGTGATTTACTGCCACAGTCTGCTGCCCGAAGTGGGTTAGGAGAGTTTAGCGGCGCGCAATTTGACAGCTACTTGCGTAAGAAAGATATCGCAGTGTTTCCATTTATTGGTCTGACGTTTCATGGGGTAGAGATAAACGCTACGGCGAAAGAGTTACCCTTAGCTCTGAATACTATCTTTAACATTACAACTGAGGTGAAGGTTGAGCCGCGTCAGCTCGAAGCCGTGAAGCAAGAGTTTTATGAGAACAATAGTGCTTATTACAACTCCCCTGAAGGTAAATGGTACAAAGCGATCAATACTGGCACTTATCAACCAGATAGTCGTCACCGTTTCGTATTGAACCCAGATATTGCTGGAGTCACTACCGAGCAACTGCTGGAAGTTCATCAGCACTTGTTCCGCTACAACCGGGATAATAAGTTGGTCATTATTGCCGATCTTGAGCCTGGGCAAATTGCTCCTATGTTGCGTAAGTACATAGCGTCAATTTCGCTGCGAAAAGATAAGCCCTCCCCGTTGAACTTTGACAATGGTTACAACACAGAGTTAGCACCTCTTATTGAAGTTAATGAAGGCAGTGAAAAAGGCACTATGCTGTTAACTCGTCTGATTAACACGCAACAAAGAGCGAAAACAGCCAAGGATGTTTTTGCTGAGGACGCACTAAAACGCATCGCAAGTGCACGTCTTCTTGAAGAAGTCAGGGAAAAACGTGGCTTAGATTACTCTCCAGAGATTTACCCTGTGACTCAAGATGGAGAGCAAGTCTCTGATTGGTCTGTAACGGCAAAAGTCGCAAGCGAAGATGTCAAAGAGGTACAGCAAGCTTTAGAGAGCATGTTTGATGGATTAGCTAAGTCTATTACTGAAGAAGAGGTGTCTACTGCGACTAAGCAACTTGCCGTCGCGCTTGAGCCGATCAATGATGATCCTATTCAGCGCGCTTGGTTTTATAGCCGTTACTTAATCCATGGCTATGGCATTGATGCACTGCTTGATATTGAAGGTACGACGAATAGCATTACTTTGAGTGACATTCAGCAGCGAGCAGATTGGACATTCGGTGCCAACAGTCAAAAAATGACAGCGACCTTATCAGCAAAAAACTAAACAGTGTGCCAAGGTGAAACTTGGCCTCTCTGAATTTGGTATTTCTGACTATATAACAAAGGCTCCCGAAGGAGCCTTTTTCGCAAGCAAAGATATTGTTGGTTTACGCAGTTTCAGTGACTGCTTTTGGTTTCTCTTCGTCTGCTAGCTCTGTTTCACCTTTACCTTTCGACGTTTTAATCACGTAACCAGTAACGGCTAGAGCAAACAAGATACCTGAGATGGTTGAAACTTGAATTGGCAGACCAAAGCCTAGTGTGCTGTTGTTCAAAATGAAGGTCGCACACACAGTTGTCATGAAGACAGCAGGAACAGTTGTAATCCAGTGCATCTTATTGTGACGAAGTAGGTAAGCTGAAGCGGTCCATAGCATCATGACTGCGGTTGATTGGTTAGCAAAACCGAAGTAGCGCCAGATAACACCGAAATCTACTTGAGTTAGGATGCCACCAATAATGAATAGTGGAACTGCCATCATTAAGCGGTTACGCAGTGCTTTTTGGTCAACGTTAAAGTATTCAGCTAGGATAAGACGACTAGAGCGGAAAGCCGTATCACCAGAGGTAATTGGTAGAATCACTACACCTAGGAAAGCAATTACACCACCAAACACACCAAGTAGGCCAAATGACGCGCTGTAAACAACATTGCCTGGGCCACCATTGCTTACTGCCTCAGACAGTGCATCTAGGTTACCAAAGAAAGACAGTGCAATAGCACACCAGATTAGCGCGATAACACCTTCACCAATCATTGCACCATAGAATACAAAGCGGCCATTCTTCTCATTTTCCATACAGCGAGCCATCAATGGCGATTGCGTAGCGTGGAAGCCAGAGATTGCACCACAGGCGATGGTAATAAATAGCGCAGGCCATAGCGGCATATCGTTAGGGTTTAGGTTAGTGAACATGTCGCTCACTTGGAAATCACCCATTACAGTATGTTCGCTTGAGAAGGCAACTGCAGTCATCAAGCCAACAGACATGAAGATCAGTAGCGCGCCGAACAGTGGGTAGAAGCGGCCAATGATTTTATCAACAGGAACAATTGTTGCGATGATGTAGTAAGCGAAAATTGCGATGACCATAGTCGTCATGCTAACCGATAGGCTAGTTTGGTCATTGATTAGGTTAGTAATCATGCCTGCAGGCGCTGATACGAATACCACACCAACCAATAGCAATAGAACAATGGCAAAGATATTCATAAAGTGTTTTGCGCCATTGCCTAAGTAGCGGCCAGTAATGGTAGGAACAGAGGCACCGCCGTTACGAACAGACAGCATACCTGAGAAGTAATCGTGTACTGCGCCAGCGAAAATACAGCCGATAACAATCCACAGCATAGCCGCAGGGCCGTATAGAGCACCCATGATAGGGCCGAAGATTGGACCAACGCCAGCGATGTTAAGTAGCTGAACGAGGTAAACTTTCTTGGTAGACATTGGCACGTAGTCAACACCATCGGCTTTGGTATGCGCTGGAGTTTGACGTTTTTCGTTAATGCCAAAGACTTTTTCTACAAAAGCCCCATAAATAAAGTATCCGCCGATTAGGGCTGCAACACAGGTTAGAAACCACAACATAGCACTTGTTCCTTAGTGAAATTGATTAAGCTCACCATGCATATTATGGGGTTACTTGGCCATCATCATCTGGTTATGGAGTGAGTGGTCGTATAACGAAGTGAGTGGTTTGCTGAGAAAATAAGTGGTTTTTACATTTGGTGAGTGGCAATTATTAGGATTTAGTGGTTTGATTAATAGAAGTCTGCAAAAACAAGGAAAAACAATGAGAAACATCGTTATCGCAGCGTTAGTGTCAGTATTGGCGGCTTGTAGCAGTAGCCCTGAGCAGTTAGCTGAGCAAGGGGATTGGTATCAAATCGGTTATCAAGATGGCATCACTGGTCACACTCAACGCTCTTATACTGAACTGGCGAGTTTAGGCAGCGTTAAACACGCGGATTATGAAGAGGGTTATTTAGAAGGGGTAGGCGAGTATTGTAACCCGGACTTTGCTTATCAGATTGGGTTATCCGGTCAGTATTACGAGGGTGTATGTGAAGGCACCGAAACCGCACAAAGGTTCCGTATGGAGTGGCAGCGTGGTTGGAGTGAACACCAAAATTAATATTTTATAGAGTAGAGGGAGAAGAGTTGTCTTCTCCCTTTGTCATCTTTTCTATTCGCCGTGGTGGTCTTGAACCGCTTTACGTAGGAAGCCGTCTTGCTTTTCTAGCTGACTCTTAGCTTGAGATAACTCCATGCCAGTCAGTAGCATCAAAATCGCCAGTTTCACATCATAATCGGTTTTCTCTAGCGTTTCGGTGGCTAGGCTCTTATCACAATCTGTCGCTTGCATAACGATTCTGGCTGCGCGTGCGACGAGCTTCTTATTCGTCGCTTTCACATCGACCATCAGGTTCTGGTAGCTCTTACCCAAGCGAATCATACTGGCTGTGGTAAGCATGTTGAGCACGAGCTTTTGCGCAGTCCCTGATTTTAAACGCGTTGAGCCAGTCAGTGCTTCTGGGCCTACAACTGGGCTAATGGCTATTTGGGCAATGTCGGCAATCGTTGAGTCTGGGTTACAAGACAGAGCAACAGTCGTCGCTCCAATGTCATTGGCGTATTCCAATGCTCCGATGACGTAAGGGGTTCGGCCGCTCGCCGCAATACCGACCACCACATCTTTAGCGCTAAAGTTAATCGATTTGAGATCGTCGACGCCAAACTCTGGGGAGTCTTCCGCACCTTCCTTTGCTTTTAAAATCGCTTCTGGACCGCCAGCAATTAGGCCAATCACCATTTGGTCTGAAACGCCAAACGTCGGAGGACACTCCGAGGCATCTAGCACACCTAAGCGACCGCTAGTGCCAGCGCCCATGTAAACAAGTCTGCCACCCACTTTAAATGCAGCGGTGATCTTGTCGACTGCTTGGGCTATCTCGGGTAGGACTTTTTCTACCGCTAATGGGACTTGTTGGTCTTGCTGATTGATTCGCTGAACAATTTCCAGAGAAGGCAATAAGTCGATATCCATCGTCTCTGGGTTACGTCCTTCAGAAACGAGATGAGAAAGAGCGGCGATTAACGCATCGTTAGTCATAGTGGTCCTTATTTATCAGCAAAGTACATCACACCAAGGGAGACCGCTTTACTGGCTCCGGTGACTTCAGGCAGATTGCTTGGCAAATTGTGAATACGGCGATAGGCGAGCCAAGCAAAGGCCATCGCTTCCATATTGTTGCTGTCTACACCCTTGTCATCGGTCAACATGACCTGCCAATCAGCTAGCTGCTGGGTGAGACAACGCATTAGAAGAGGATTGTGAGCTCCTCCGCCGCATACCAGTAGCTCTGGCGAGCTGCCAACGGTGAACTTACTTACCTCGTTGGCAATTGTTATCGCGGTATACTCACACAAAGTCCGTTGCACATCTTCAGGCTGAATAGTGAACTTGGTGAGGATAGCTTCTAACCAAGGTAAGTTAAACAGCTCGCGACCTGTGCTTTTAGGCGCGCTGAGCGCAAGATAAGGCTCACTGAGTAATTCAGTCAGCAAATCTTGATTGAGCTTTCCTTGCAGTGCGAATTGAGCATTGCAGTCATAGGCATTGCCAGTGTTTTTAGCACACCAGGCGTCCATCAACATATTACCTGGGCCAGTATCATACCCAACAACGGTTTGTTCAGGTCGTAAAACGGAAATATTGGCGATTCCTCCAATATTAAGTACCACCACACTAGACTCTGTAGAGCCAAAAATCGATTGGTGAAATGCAGGAACCAGTGGCGCCCCTTGACCTCCAAGAGCCATGTCCTTGCGTCTAAAGTCCGCAATGGTGTCTATTTCTGTTAGGGCGGCAATAATATTGGCGTCACCTAGCTGGGTGGTGAATGGAGTATCTCCGCTCGGTTGATGATAGACTGTCTGACCGTGATTGCCGATCGCTGTGATCTGCTCGGCAGCATAACCCGTTTTGTTTAACAGAGCTTGAACGGCTTGCGCGTAGAGTTGCCCGAGCAAATGATCAAGTTGACCAATTTCAACTAAGCTTGTTGCCTGACCTAGGCAAACATTTAATAGGCGCTGTTTAAGCGAATGCGGAATGGGATAGTCGAGGCTATCTAGCAAGCGAACTTGATTGTGTTCGATCTCAACTAAAACAGTATCGATACCATCAAGGCTGGTTCCAGACATAATGCCAATATACAGCTCTTTACTCATTGTTATCTTCCACTTGTTGTTTAGCTAGCCAAGTCGCCCCGTCTAAGGCGTCTCCTTTGGGCTGAATCACTCTAGACTGCCATGGGTTACCAAGCCGTGATTGATAGTATGCGCCTAAACTCCCTAGAAAAGCGATATCTAAGTCATTATTTTCACAGCACTTTGCTATAAGCCTATCAATATGCCGACAGCCTTGGTCCAAGATGGCTAAGCTATCAGGGCAAGACTGCTCAGCCAGTCGAATGACATCGGGAGCGAGTTGGGCAAATTCTGTTGCTGTTGCATGCTTTAGCCAAGTTATGACCTCAGCGCGAGAGTCGCCAATATTGTGTTTAAGGTGATCAGTTAACGGCGAAGGCGGTGCCCCTTCGAGGGTGTTGATTAACGCCCTAATGCTTTGTTGACCAAGCCAAGCACCACCACCTTGGTCGCCGATAGGAAAGCCCCATCCGCCAAATGTTTTTGCCTCTCCATCACGGTTAAGCTGACTCGCCACCGAGCCTGTGCCAATCGCAATGACGTTAGTAGGTTGACCTTGATTAGCGCCTAACAGCGAAATATGAGCGTCAGTCGTGACTTGGCAATACGGGTAATTTGTTAAAGCTAATTGTAGTTGTTGTTTTAGCTCCAGATTCCCAGCCCCAGCAACACCGACAACGATTGAGACTTGCTCTGCTCGCAGTCTGTGTCGCTCAAGGCAAGCAGCAATGGCATGTTGAATAAGTTCTATTGCTTGTTTGCCTTGTTGTGTAAGGGATGACGGACCAAACGTTAAGGTGAAAAACGGGTCCGCCGTTAGGGGTTCCAGAGGCGTTAAACGAAGAGCGGTTTTGGTTCCGCCCCCGTCGACAGCAAGAAGGTGTGTAATCATATTAAGCCGTTTGTAGCTGATCTTGCTCTTGTTTGCTTGTTTTCCCACACAAACAAACACAAAGCGAAACCAAAGTACCAACGCAAAGCTGATATGGGAACGCAAGCTGAACACCAACCCACTCTGGGTTAATAACACCCATGATGCTGTCCCATACATAAGCTTGCAGAAGCAATGTCGTTAAAAAGCCAGCGATAAGCGCCATGGCAACCGATGCTTCACTACCACGTTTAGTAAAAATAGCGGTGAAGTAAACCCCCAGTAAGCCTGTGTAAGCAAAAACCATCACGCTGAGAGCAAAAGAGAGTAGCGGCATATCCGTGTACTGTTGCCAGTAGAAACAAAGAATCCCCATGCTACCCAATGCGGTTGCGGCCACGGCCATGCCGAAACGGCCTGCTTTGACATAGTGGAAGTCATCTTGTTGGCCATCACGAGCTTCTTTCCATGGACGATAGAGGTCTTGCACCGCCACTGAAGACATAGAGTTCAAACCAGAATTGAGTGTAGATAATGCGGCAGCAACGACGCCAACAGTCACCAGACCACGCAACCCAGCAGGCATCTCGTTGAGGACGTAGTACATAAAGATGGTGACATTTTCGCCATTGAAGTTTTGTACTACTTCTTTACCTTCAACACCCATAAGCTCTGGTCGCTGATAAAAAACATACAGCAGCAAGCCGATGGTCATAAACACCAGTACGACAGGAATAGAGAAGATAATAGAATTGATCATCGCCTGTGAACCCTGCTTGGCGTTTTTACAGGTCAGGACTCGTTGAGTCATATCTTGATCAAGACCAAATGCACCGATGTTGAGTAACACAAAACCTGTAATACAAGCCCAGAAACTAAAGGTGCCGGCTGGTGAAAAATCGAGGCTAAAATCAAATAGTGTCAGCTTAGAGATTTGATCATTGCCCGGGTTCTGTAAGGCATGAACAATTTGCCCCATACCCGCTGGAATCTGTCCGAGAAGATAGACGATGACAGCAAGGGCTGCGCCCACATAAACAATCAACTGAATAAGATCACTCCAGATGACAGAGCGAATCCCGCCCATATAGGTGTAGGCAAGACCGACGACAACCAGAATCACGACCGAGGTAATGACACTAGAGGGTTCAATGTTCGTAAACAGAATCATCGACACGGCGATAGCGGCCATATAAAGGCGAGAACCAGAAGCAAACACACGTCCCACGAGGTACATCAAGCCTGCGCGCTGTTTGGTTTTTTCACCAAAACGAACCTTAAGCAGCTCGTAAACGGTCGAGACTTTGTTGTGGTAGAACTTAGGAATTAGTACCCAAGCAACAAACAAAGCACCTAATATCCCGCCGATATTGGTGGCTAAGTAAGTTAGGTTACCGCGGTAGCTAGATTCTGGTCCGCCAAGGAAGGTCGCTGCAGACTGAGATGTCGCCAGTACCGATACCGCAACCACCCACATTGGCATACTGTTGCCACCGAGAAAGTAATCCTTGGTTGAAGTGATTTTGACACGGCTGAAGTGCCAACCTGTGTAGGCAATCAGCGCAAAGTAAAGCGCAAATACTGCCCAATCTAATGAGGTAAATAGAGAATTCATAGCAGCTCCATAGCATGAATTGTGTAGGGTATATCTTTGTTATTTTCACCAGTATGCTGTGAAGAATAAGTGATTCAAAAGGCTATTCTTTGGTGGAATAGTGACCAGTCGTTTTCTATGACCATGATCCCATTTAATCGTCGAAGCTATTCCGCTGTGAATTGTTTTTTGGAATAGCTATTCCAGATACAGACTTAGCTGAGTACACTGGCATCAATTGATAGGAGGCTTGATGATGAAAGGGTTAGCGCGAATAAAAACGCTTCTGCCAAAGCTATCACCATCCGATACGCAGATTGCTCAGTTCCTTCTAGAGTACCCTGAGCAAGTCAAGGTAATGTCATCTCCAGAGTTGGCTAAAGCGGTGGGAGTGAGTCAATCAACCATCGTTAAGTTCAGCCAGAAAATTGGTTACAGCGGGTTTTCTGAATTAAAGGTCAAGCTGTACGAAAGCGAGATAAGCTACCAGCCGACCTCGCGCAAGGCGATTCATGGCACTATCTCGCGTAGTGATGATATTCCGCTGGTGATGGCAAAGTTACTCGCGAGTAAACAGCAATCATTGGAGAGAACGATTGCGCTCAATGAAGGCGATAAGATAGAGCAGGCAACGCGTTTGCTTCATTTGGCGGGCAAGATTCAGATAGCTGGTGTTGGGGCTTCTTCGCTGGTGGCGAAAGACTTAAGTTACAAGCTAATGAAAATTGGTCATGCGGTGCATTGTGAGCACGATGCCCATATCCAAATTGCCAATGCCTCGGCTTTAAATGAGAACGATGTGCTGATCGCTTTGTCTTACTCGGGGCGAAGTCGTGAAATTCTTCGCGTCGCCCAAATAGCTAAAGGACGTAAAGCAAAGGTGATTACCATCAGCCAATTAGCGCCAACGCCATTAGACAAGTACTCCGATATAAAGCTAATGACTGCCGCCGACGAAGAGCATATTCGTAGCTCATCGATTACTGCGCGTGACAGTCAGTTATTGATTACTGATTTACTCTTTATTGCTTTAACTCAGCAAGAAGAGAGTGCAGATCAACTGATAGAACAAAGTAAATCCGCAGTAGCGGCATTGAAACAATAAGGATTCGTTATGGGACCGTTATGGTTAGACGTAGCAGGCTGTGAATTGACTGCGGAAGATAAAGAGATTCTTGAGCACCCAACGGTGGGGGGCGTGATCTTATTTGCCCGCAACTACCATGACAGTGAGCAGCTACTGGCTTTGAACAAATCGATTCGTCAAGCGGCTAAGCGCCCAATTTTGATTGGTGTTGACCAAGAAGGAGGTCGTGTTCAGCGCTTTAAAGAAGGATTCTCACTGATTCCGGCTGCTCAAAAATATGCTCAGTTTGATAATGGCGAGCAACTTGCAGAGCAAGGTGGCTGGTTGATGGCAGCAGAGTTGGTTGCCCATGATATTGATTTGAGCTTTGCACCCGTTCTTGATAAAGGTTTTGATTGTAAAGCGATTGGTAGCCGTGCGTTTGGTGATGATGCTGATACCATAATCCGCCACAGCCTGGCTTACATGAAAGGGATGAAAGCGGTTGGAATGTCGACGACGGGTAAGCATTTCCCTGGACATGGCGGCGTTGTGGCGGACTCCCACTTAGAAACGCCATTCGATAGCCGAGACACTATCTTTGAACAAGATATGGCGATTTTTAAAGCCCAGATTGAATCGGGAATTTTAGACGCAATGATGCCGGCGCATGTTGTTTTCCCACACTATGATGATCAGCCTGCGAGTGGCTCGGAATACTGGCTTAAACAGGTACTGCGTGAAAAGCTAGGTTTTAAAGGCATTGTTTTCTCCGATGATCTGACAATGGAAGGTGCATCGATCATGGGCGGCCCAGCAGAGCGTTCACATCAGGCATTGGTGGCTGGGTGCGATATGATTTTGGTGTGTAACAAGCGTGACGCTCAGGTGGAAGTGCTAGACAATCTGCCTGTAATGGAAACCCCGCAAGCAAATGGTTTATTGAGAACACAGAGCTTTAGCTTGTCTGAGCTACATAGCAGTGAACAATGGAAACAGGCTTCCGAGGCCATGAAGCGTATTGTTGACGCTTAATCTCATAGATTCACTCAACAAGCCGCACATCACGTGCGGCTTTTTTGTTATTAGTGAAAACCCAGCATCTCTTTTAAAGTTTTCAAGTAACGTCGACTCACCGGAAGTGGATGGTCACTGACGGTGATAATTTCTGCTAGGCCATTTTCGAGCAGTTTTATCTCTTTGATTGCTTTGATGTTAACCAAAAACTGGCGGTGACAGCGAACCAAAGATGTTTTTTCTTCAAGTACTTTTAACGTCAGCTGAGATGTGGCTTTCTGTTCATGGGTTTGAACATGGACGCCACTGATATCACTGTATGCAAACTCAACGTCTTGGGTTGGAATAATGACGATGCGGTTTAAGCCAATACATGGCACTTGATCTAAGCTCTGTGGCGTAATCGCAGCAAATTGATGGGTGTCGGCTTGTTTTGATTTGAGTAACCGCTTGACGGTTTTCTCCAAGCGACAGGTATCAACAGGTTTTAGCAAGTAATCAAAGGCATTATCTTCAAATGCTTGGACAGCAAACTCATCATAAGCGGTGACAAACACCACATTCGGCATGGTTTCAGGGTCAAGCATAGCTAATAGCTCAATCCCAGTAATCTGCGGCATTTGGATATCAAGAAACACCACGTCAGGCTTGAGTTGATTGATTTTCTTCAACCCTTCAATCGCATTGCTGGCTTGATCTATTACTTCAATGTGACCCGTTTCTTCGAGTAGCTCGGTCAGTTCCTCGCGAGCAAAAAGTTCGTCATCTATGACTAATGCCGAAAGCATGTTGATACCTTAGTACATGTTCTTATTTGGGATGATAAAGCTCATCCGAGTAAAATGGTTAGGCTCGACTTCAATATTGAGAGCTGAAGCGCGACCAAATTTATTGCTCAGTCGTTTGTCGACAATCTGCATCCCCAGGCCTGCATGGTCATCAGCTGGTGGCGTATAACTGCCAGCATTGTCTTCCACCACGACTTGGAATCCTGCCTCACTTATTTGACTGTAGATGTGAATCTTACCGCCTTCCAGAAGATTAGAGATACCGTGTTTAATGGCGTTCTCAACTAACGGCTGTAGGGTAAAGGTCGGTACTTTTCGAGCTAACAGCGCTTCATCAATATCAATCGTCACTTCTAAGCGGTCGGTAAAACGCGCCTTCTCTATCGTGAGGTAGGCATTAACGTGTGCGAGTTCTTCTTTCAGCGTGACCGTTTCAATATCTTGCTTCAAGTTGCTACGAAAGAATTGCGAAAGGTGCTGAATAAGCTCCCGAGCTTTAGGTGGATCGCGCCTGATAACGGCACTGATAGTATTGAGAGCATTGAATAGGAAATGTGGATTGACCTGAGCGTGCAGCAGTTTGATTTCGGCTTGAGATAACAGCGTTTGTTTTTGCTGATAATCGCCAAACAGGATTTGGCTTGAAAGCAGTTGCGCTATCCCTTCCGCCATCGACATATTGATGGTGGAAAAGAGTTTACGCTTGGGCTCGTAGAGCTTGATGGTGCCAATGACCTTGTCGCCTGCGCGAAGTGGAATAATCAGCGCTGAGCCTAGCTTACAATCTGCAGAGATAGAACATTGATACGGCTTTTCTGCACCGTCTAGGTAGATGATGTCGTCTTGTTGAATAGCATCCAAGGTGCTTTGTGAAGAGATTGGAGTATTGGGTTTGTGGTGATCATCGCCGATACCAACAAAGGCAAGAATCTTTTCATCATCGGTAATCGATACCGCACCGACATTGGTCTCTTCATAGACAATACGGGCAATTTTCTCAGCGTTCTGCACATTGAAGCCAGAGGCCAGAATACCAACAGAACGCTCTGCAATATTTAGCGCGCGGCGAGAAAAGGTTGCTGAGTATTCTTCGAAGATGGTTTTTCTGTCCTGCAAAATACTCATAAATAGCGCTGCGCCTACCGAGTTAGCGATGATCATTGGCGCTGCAATAGCAGAAACCAAAGAATAAGCTTGATCAAACGGTTTCGCGACGATCAATATGATCAGCATCTGGACAATTTCAGCAACGAGAGTAATGGCGAACACGACGCTTGGGTTGAACAGTTGGTCAGATTTGTTCTTACGCACAAAGTAGATATGGAACAAGCCGCCAATCAGCCCTTCTGCTGTGGTCGAAATTGCGCAGGCGAGGTCGGTAAATCCACCTAGAGTATAGCGGTGTAGACCTCCGGTTAGCCCGACAAAGAAACCAACGATCGGTCCTCCAAACAGTCCTCCCATCACAGCGCCAATCGCGCGCGTATTGGCAATCGCATCATTAATCTGCAAACCGAAGTAGGTTCCCATGATACAAAATAGCGAAAACAGCACATAGACGCTCAGTTTGTGACTAAGACGGTTAGAGATATTTAGCAGAGGCAAAAAGATAGGCGTCTTGCTTAGCATATAAGCTAAAACCAAATAGACACACATTTGCTGAAGAAGAGAGAGGATCAGATCCATAACGAGTCAATTAGCGGGATTTAGGCTTATTTTAGTTAAGAATCCTTCTAGAAAACATGCTTATCTCATACTTTGACAATAAAGAGAGTTAAAATACAGGGTGTAAATTAATTTTTACATATGTGTTTTTTTATATTTACACCTTGAAATCTATATTCAGCCTGTTATTTTATGCTTATTCCAACCTAGTAAACACGGATATAGCTAGGTGTAAAAAATAATATACAGGTTAGAGTTATGCAGAAAAGTGAATTGAGCAATATTAACATTAGCGATGAACAAGTTCTTATTACACCTGAAGAGCTAAAAGCGAAACTACCTTTGAGCGACAACGCTCGACGTTTTATCCAAGAGTCTCGCCAAACCATTGCTGATATCATCCATAAGAAAGATCACCGTTTACTTGTCGTATGTGGTCCATGTTCAATTCACGATGTTGATGCAGCAAAGGAATATGCTAAGCGTCTAAAAGTACTCTCAGAAAAACTGAGTGATCAACTGTATATTGTCATGCGTGTTTACTTTGAGAAGCCTCGTACTACTGTCGGCTGGAAAGGACTGATTAATGACCCGCATCTAGATGGTTCATTCGATATTGAGCATGGCCTACATGTTGGTCGTGAACTCTTGGTTGAACTCGCTGAAATGGAAATTCCACTCGCGACGGAAGCGCTTGACCCAATTAGCCCACAATACCTAGCCGATACCTTTAGCTGGGCTGCAATTGGCGCCCGTACCACGGAATCACAGACCCACCGTGAAATGGCGAGTGGCCTTTCAATGCCAATCGGCTTTAAAAATGGTACAGATGGCAGCTTAGCAACGGCAATCAATGCGATGCAGGCTGCTTCTTCAAGCCACCGTTTCATGGGTATCAACCGTGAAGGGCAAGTCGCACTACTAACGACCCAAGGTAACCCAAACGGTCATGTTATCCTTCGTGGTGGTAAGCAGACTAACTACGATTCCGTTTCTGTCACTGAGTGTGAACAAGATATGGCTAAGCACGGCTTAGAAGCGTCACTGATGGTTGACTGTAGCCATGCAAACTCGCGTAAAGATTTCCGTCGTCAGCCACTTGTAGCAGAAGATGTGATCCATCAGATTCGCGAAGGCAACAAGTCTATCATCGGCTTGATGATTGAAAGCCATATCAATGAAGGTAATCAATCTTCAGATATTCCTCTCAATGAAATGCAATATGGCGTATCTATCACCGATGCGTGTATCAATTGGGATACAACTGAGGCACTATTACGTCATGCACATGAAGAGCTAGTCCCTTTCCTAGAAGACCGTTTGAAAGGGTAAGTAGAGAGCACAAGGAATATCAATGGCAGTTGAATTGAATGAATTGCGTGATCAGATAGACGCAGTCGATAAACAAATTCTTGATTTATTATCCCAGCGACTTTCTTTAGTTGAGAAGGTTGGTGAAGTAAAAAGTGAGCATGGTTTGCCAATCTATGCTCCGGATCGTGAAGCTGCAATGCTGGCTTCGCGTCGTGCAGAAGCCAAGAAAAAGGGTGTACCGCCTCAGCTGATTGAAGACATTTTGCGTCGTACTATGCGCGAGTCTTATGCGAGCGAGAAGGATTCTGGCTTTAAGTGCCTCAACCCTGAAATGCGCTCTGTTGTAATCGTTGGTGGTAATGGTCAACTGGGTGGACTGTTTGGTCGCATGTTCACACTGTCTGGCTACGATGTAAAAGTACTTGGCAGCAAAGACTGGCAGCGCGCTGATGAACTGCTAGAGAATGCTGGCATGGTCGTAGTGACCGTGCCAATTCACCTGACTGAAGGTGTGATTGAGAAGTTGGGCAAACTGCCCGAAGACTGCATTCTTTGTGATTTAACCTCGATAAAATCAAGACCGTTGCAAGCGATGCTGAACGTCCATAAAGGGCCTGTTGTTGGTTTGCACCCTATGTTCGGTCCAGATGTGCCAAGTTTAGCTAAGCAGGTTATTGTCTACTGTGATGGGCGTGGTGAACAGCATTATCAATGGCTGTTAAAGCAGTTCTCTATCTGGGGCGCGAGTTTATGCCAGATTGATGCGAGTGAGCATGACCACGGTATGACGTTGATTCAAGCGCTAAGACACTTTACGTCGTTTGCTTACGGTCTACACCTAAGCCGAGAAAACCCAAATATCGATAAGCTATTGCAGCTTAGCTCACCTATCTACCGCTTGGAGTTAGCAATGGTTGGTCGTCTGTTTGGCCAAGATCCTAACCTATACGGGGATATCATTCTCTCTTCTCAGGAAAATATCGACATGATCAAGCGTTTCCACCGCTGTTTCGGTGAGGCGTTGGAAATTCTGGATGGTAATGACAAACAAGCATTTGTCGAGAGCTTTGATAGAGTGAGTGACTGGTTTGGCGATTACTCAAAGCAGTTCCTTGATGAGAGCCAGAACTTGTTAAAACAAGCCAATGACTCCATTCATCGCGGCTAATAAGTCGAGAATGAATAGAGAAAGAGCGACCAAACGGTCGCTCTTTTTGTTTTCTCAGGAAGACTATTGCACTGTAAGATTATCAACCTGTGGCTCTTGGTCGTTTTTTACCGTGCTGACAGAGCTGTCTTGATAAGGGTTGTTGGTCAAGTTAACTTGCAGTCTGACTGTATCATCAATCAGCTTAACCAGTGGGGCCCACTTTACCTTTTTCTCTTTCTCGAACAGATAGTTAAAGTTCTCTGGCGTCCAGTCCATCGTGTATTGAGGATTCAGAGCACGCCCGAGGAAGCGCACTTCATAATGCAAATGAGGGCCAGTGGAGTTACCTGAGTTACCACAAGTGGCAATCAGATCACCTTTACTGACAAACTGTCCGCTACGCACTTTAAACTGATGCAAGTGGGCGTAGGAGCTCATAAAACCAAACGAGTGGCGAACGGTTAAGAAGTTGCCAAAGCCTTTTTTGCTTGGACGGACGGTTTCAATCACGCCATCAGCCGGTGCATAAATCTCTTCACCACGCTTACAGGTAAGGTCGATCCCGGTATGGGTATGTCTTTTACCTGTGATTGGGTTAGTACGACGACCAAAGGAAGACGAAATACGCTCGTAGTTCATTGGTGTGTCGTTTGGAATTAAGCGAAACATGGTAGCGCGAACCGCAGAGTCGACCGCTGCCGCATCAATGCGGTTTTCTAGGCTGACATCATCCGTTAATGATTCATCTGCAAGACCAAGAACGGATTCCACATCGTAGACGCGTTTGCCCAAGACATGTATTTGATTGCGCTTATCTTCTAGCTCTTGGGAAAGAGAGTGAGTGGTATCAACCTGTTCTTCATAAAGCACTTCAAGCTCGCTGAGCTTATCGACGAGCGCATGGTACTTTTGTTGAGTGGTTTGTTCTTGATACCACTGGTAGTAGCCATAACCGACACCTGAAAAAAGGGTGCCAGCGATGACCGCTATAGAAGTAAACAGAGTCTTTCTTGAAACATCAAAAGTTTGTACCCCCGATGAATCGGGGATAGAAATGGTAATTTTCTTCGACATAAACTAGTTAGTTTAGGTGTATTCACCTAAATCAGAGAGGTGTTCGATATCCCTATGTAACAGGTCATCATCACCTACATTTAATTCAACTAATCGCTTCAAATGTCCGATACTCTCAATATCAATATGATCAATGCTGACACGAATCACATTGTTATTAAGCCCAACGATATTTCCTACAAGTTGGATCGTGACATCACTTCCTGCAAGCGAAAATTCAACATCTACTTGTTTATCTGTGTCGAGCTGGTCTGATTGTTCGCTAGTAAGGAGTAGGCCATGTAGCGACAAGTCACACACTAAGGCGTTAACCACAATGGATTCTTGAGTCAATGTAGCTTGAGTTTGATAAACAATGCGCGAAAAACGACGACGTTCGATCATAATCTTCTCTCTATATTTCAACTCGTAAGAGTAACAAAACTAAAGTGGCTACTATGCGCGGTTGTTCGCATTCTTCGCTTTAATCAATACCGAAAGTTATCCGTATTGTGAGCTATATAATAAAGGCCGCTAATATTAGCGGCCTTTGCACAAATTTCAAGCGTATTTACTTAGCAATACGTTTGTACTTGATGCGATGCGGTTCCGCTGCTTCAGGACCAAGGGTCTTCTTCAGCCACTCCATGTATTCAGTATAGTTACCTTCGTAAAAGTTAACCTGACCTTCATCGCGGTAGTCGATGATGTGCGTAGCGATACGGTCTAGGAACCAACGGTCGTGCGAGATAACCATGGCACAGCCAGGGAACTCAAGTAGCGCTTCTTCTAGTGCACGTAGCGTTTCAACATCAAGGTCGTTGGTTGGTTCGTCGAGTAGTAGTACGTTACCACCAGCTTTGAGAAGCTTAGCAAGGTGTACACGGTTACGCTCACCACCAGAAAGCTCACCAATGATCTTCTGCTGATCTGAACCTTTGAAGTTAAAGCGTGAGCAGTAGGCACGAGCAGGAATTTCGAAGTTGTTGATCTTGATGATGTCAGCGCCTTCAGAAATCTCTTGGTAAACAGTTTTCGAATCATCCATAGAGTCACGGAACTGGTCGACAGATGCTAGTTTAACCGTGTCACCCATCTCAATTGTACCTGTGTCAGGTTGCTCAGTACCGCTTAGCATCTTAAACAGAGTTGATTTACCTGCACCGTTAGCACCGATGATACCCACGATTGCACCTTTAGGCATGCTAAATGATAGATCATCAATCAGAACGCGGCCGTCAAAAGACTTAGTTAGGTTATTTACTTCGATAACCTTATCACCTAGACGCTCACCCGGCGGGATGAAGAGTTCGTTGGTTTCGTTACGCTTCTGACGATCACCGCTTTGCAGTTCTTCAAAGCGAGCCATACGAGCTTTAGATTTAGACTGACGACCTTTAGGGTTTTGACGAACCCACTCAAGTTCTTTCTCAATCGTTTTCTGACGCGCTTTCTCTTGAGAGGCTTCTTGTTGAAGACGAGCATCTTTCTGCTCTAGCCAAGAAGTGTAGTTACCTTGCCATGGAATACCTTCACCACGGTCAAGTTCAAGAATCCAGCCAGCCGCATTATCTAGGAAGTAACGGTCGTGGGTGATTGCCACAACAGTACCTGTGTAGTCCACAAGGAAACGCTCTAGCCATGCAACCGATTCTGCGTCCAAGTGGTTGGTTGGTTCGTCGAGAAGCAGCATGTCTGGCTTTGAAAGAAGTAGACGACAGATTGCAACACGGCGACGCTCACCACCAGATAGGTGCTCAATTTTCTGATCCCATTCAGGAAGGCGAAGTGCATCTGCAGCACGCTCTAGAGCATTCTCTAAGTTGTGACCTTCTTTCGCTTGGATTAGCGCTTCAAGCTCACCTTGCTCTTTTGCTAGCGCATCGAAGTCAGCATCTGGTTCTGCGTAAGCTGCGTATACTTCGTCAAGACGCTTCATTGCACCTGCCACATCGGATACAGCTTCTTCAACGATTTCACGTACCGTTTTCGATTCGTCCAGTACCGGTTCCTGTGGTAGGTAACCCACATTAAGACCTGGTTGTGGACGCGCTTCACCATCAATATCGGTATCAATGCCGGCCATGATGCGCAGTAGGGTGGATTTACCTGCACCGTTTAGACCCAAAACACCGATTTTTGCGCCAGGGAAGAAGCTTAGAGAGATGTCTTTAAGAATTTGTCGCTTTGGTGGCACAATTTTGCTCACTCGCGACATGGTATATACGTATTCAGCCATTGCCGATCGTTCCTAAATAGTCAATTCACGTAAAAGGTTATTTTATACTAACCGAGCTCAGTTTGTTACCAGAGAAAGTGAGTCTCTTTAATAGAGATACTTTGCTGATTAATTACTAATCAACAGTTTGCCCAAAGCAAGCTGAATGTCACAGTTGTGTGAATTTATTATTATTTACATCTACGCCCTTTACAGCGCTGATTACAATAAGCATAAATAAGGAACACCAAAGATTTCTAATCTCAGGATGAGACTCTTATGACGCTGACTTTTCTCAAGTCGCTGCATCGTCTTCCTTCATCGATTTTATTTGTATCTTCGATGGTTTGCAGCGCAAGCTTTGCTACTTCAGCAGTGGCTTCTGATCTTCAACAACAGCGAGACTTATACGATCAAGCTCAGTCGTTGCTTGATGACAAACAGGTTTCTCAGTACAAAAAACTGCGCCCCCAGATAGCGAATTATCCTCTCACGCCTTACGTCGACTATCGTAGTTTCTTAGTTGATATTGGCGATAAAACGCCTAGTGAAGTGGATCAGTTTATTGCCTCTCATCAATCTTTCCCTTTTTCCAATCGAATGCGGGCTCCCTACATAGACGCTTTGGCAAGGAAAGGAAAATGGCGCACGCTGCTGGAGTTTCAAACTGAAGAGCCAAAAGGCGAAACATATCAATGTTACTTCTACAACGCTCATGCGCAGACTGGGGATAAGCAAGTGGCTTTTGCCGGGGCTGAAAAACTCTGGCTATCAGGACATAGCATCGCCGATGCTTGTGACCCGCTTTTTGACGCTTGGAATAAGGCTGGCCTCAAAACCGATCAGTTAGTTCTTGAGCGTATGCTGCTAGCTTTTGAAGCTCGTAATGGTAGCTTGATGAACTATCTGAAAAAGCAGCTCAATTCGTCGAGTGCAAAACGACAAGCCGATGAAATGAAAGCGCTGTTTAGTAAGCCAGAATCGGTTCAGGCGTTTGCCAAAAAACATAAAGTCACTGAGTTTTACCAAGCCCAAACCAAGCTCGCATTTAAGAAGTTGGCACGCAAAGATGTCGAAATGGCGCAGAAACAGTTCGATGGGGTGGTTAAGGGCCAGCACTTCGACAAAGCCACAGCGCAGCATCTTGCTGATTATGTTTCGTTTCGTTTGATTAATACAGATTCAGAGTCGTTGGCTAAGTGGCGAGACAGGAAAATTACGACCTCTTCAAGTGTGCCTCTGATTGAACGTCGTGTGCGTCTTGCGATTCAGTTTGCTGACTGGCAAGGCGTTGAAGGTTGGATCGAGCAGCTACCACAAGATAAACAGCAGAGTCTACGTTGGCAATACTGGCTTGCGCGCAGTGAAATGGCGCAAGGTGAGAAGCAGAATGGTCAGCAACGCTTAGAGGCTTTGGTTGGTCAGCGTAATTTTTATAGCGTTGCAGCGGCGAAAGAGCTTAAGCGTTCGATTGAGTACCCTACGTCAGTGATAGCGCTCGACCAACAGCAGATAAGGCCTTACCGCAGTGAACTGATTCGAATTGAAGAGTTGATTGATCGCGATAAGATTGCCGCTGCTAAAAGTGAGTGGCGCTGGCTACTGGCGCGTGCAGATAAATCTCAAAAAGAGATGCTAGCGGCATTCGCTTCATTTAAAGGCTGGCATCATCTGACGGTGACCGCGAGCATTCAAGCAAAGATGTGGGATAACCTTGAGATTCGTTTCCCGGTTGCGCATCGTTGGTGGTTTAACTTCTATGGTGACAAGCACAGCATCGACCCAATTACTCTGATGTCTCTGGCAAGACAGGAAAGCGCGTTAGACATTGAAGCAAGGTCGCCTGTTGGTGCGCGCGGCATCATGCAAATTATGCCCTCGACCGCTAAGTACACCGCCAAAAAGTACAAGATTGATTATCAGGGTTATAAAGACCTTTACCAAGTGGGTAAGAACATAGAGATAGGTAGCCACTACTTGGATGGCTTACTTAAACGCTACGATAACAATCGAATTTTCGCGTTAGCTGCGTATAATGCAGGGCCTCATCGAGTGAAAACTTGGCGTGAAAGAACGCAAGGAAAACTAGATGCTTATGCGTTTATTGAAGCAATTCCGTTTAAAGAAACTCGTGGATATGTGCAAAATATCCTGATGTTTGAGACCTACTACCGGGAGGTGTTAGGTGTTGATGGCGCTTTCTTAAACCCGCATGAGCTGAACGCGAAATATTAGCGAGCACCAGCAGATGTCTTTAGAACCTGAATATAAAGAGTGGCAACAGATACTAGATCTGATTGAACATAGCACAGAGTCACAGCAACATCAGATGTTGTTGACCATGTTATTGACACCAGATGAGCGTGAAGCTCTTGTTGCGCGCGTCAATATTTTTCGGGAGTTGCTCAAAGGGGAAATGTCGCAACGGCAGATCAGCCAGATGCTCGGCGTGGGTATTGCGACTATTACCCGGGGTTCTAACGAGCTAAAATCAAAAAGTGAAGACGAAAAGCAGCAAATTGCCGCTCTACTCGAAAACAAATAAGGATGCCTCGGCATCCTTAATTTTTTTAAAGACAGATTACAAATTGGCAGGGAAATGCTCTGGGTTAGCAAATGGAATCAAGGCCAGTATTAACGCTTGATGATAGACCGAGCTGCGGGTGAGCAAATCGTGCGTGAGCAAGCTTATTGCGCCACCTTTCTGTTTGATATTCTCTGTACCGAAGACTTCATCCATGACGTCACCAAGTTCATTGGCGTGTTGAAGCTTCTCAATAACAACCGGTGGCAACATTAAACTGGCTGAACGGGACTCACCGCGCTGGGTTTGCGATTCAACCACCATCCAAGCAAAAGTAACTGAACCTTCGATACCTGCTTCTAACCCAACATAGTAATCCGCATCAGCGCATTCAGATTTTGCATTCACGACACGGTTGAGTGCGCCAGTATGCGTTTCTTGATTAGACATCGGCTGATCCGCGACGCCACTGTCGACGCTTACGCCAGAAAAATTGAATGCTTGCTGGGGAAATGTGGCTTCAAATGCACTTTTTACCGCATTAATTTTGGCGGGATTAAGCGAAGCTACAATAACTGTCTTCACCGACATTAAGGTTTCCTTTCGGGTCTATATGGACAAAACTTAACTGCGAAAGTGATAGTGGTGGAGATAGATGATAACCCTGCATATAATCGCATTTGTTATCCGCTAACCAACGATGCATTTCTTCTGACTCGATCCCTTCCGCGGTCACCATCATAGATTGCGAGTGACAAAGGTCAACTAAAGGTTTTACCACTTGATGATTATTGGTTTTTATTAGAGTTTCTAAGAACTCACGATCAAACTTAATCTTCTGCACAGGGTATTCAACTAACTGGGTTATCGAGGTATAACCTGAGCCAAAATCATCAATGGTTAACTTGAATCCCATCTGCGCCAATTCATGAAGGAGTAGGTAGCTTTGTGAATCTGAAGCGAAAGTTTCTGTGATCTCAAAGTCTATCAAGTGTGGCTGGACCGGATATTGCTCCATTAGGGTTTGAATATCAGCCGCAAGCTGTAAAGAGTCTAGTTCTGCCGATGATAAGTTGATCGATAGCTGAACAGGGCTCTCAAAGCAGCTCTGCAAACGTTGGAAGTCGATAAAAGCTTGTTTGATTACCCAGCGGTCAATCGTGCCAAACAGACCAATTTGCTCCGAAATAGGGATAAACTCACTTGGGGTGACGTTACCGAGTTTCGGTGAATTCCAACGTAATAGTGCTTCGACTCCTTTGATAACCTTGCCATCGCGGTCGTAGTAAGGTTGATAGAGCAGAGTGAATTCGTTCTCTAGATCGCCTTTACGCAATGCCCGCTCAACCTGTGTTCGCCGACGCACAATTTCATCCAACTCTTTTGAATAGTGAGCAATTTGATTTTTACCCGCGCGTTTAGCTTGATACATAGCGGTATCTGCGTGAGAGAGTAACTTGGCTAAATCCATTCCATCGTCAGGGTAAGAGGCAATCCCAATACTGGCGGTAATTGGGAAACTCCCAATAGATGCGTTGGTATGATTTTGAATAGGATCTAACACAGCTTGAGCTAATGTGTCAGCAAAGGTACCCGCTTTATTGGCGGCAATAAAGATTGCGAACTCATCTCCAGATAATCGTGATGCGAGTGATTTAATGCCATATTTTTTCTCGCTCTCTAAACTGAGTTTTTTGATGTGTTCTGCGAAGTTGACTAGTAAGGAGTCACCGACGTGATGACCATATTTATCATTCACGTACTTAAAGTTATCTAGGTCGATGTAAAGAATCCAAGCGTGGCTGTAGTTAAACTTGTTGGCCAAGATTCGTTCCACATAGACTTGAAATTGATAGCGGTTTGCCAGTTGGGTGAGATGATCATTTTCTGCCATCGCTTTGGTTTTTTGATAGCTGGAGTTGAGCTCTTTGTACATATCGTAGAAACGTGCAGACAAGCGTCCTATTTCATTGTCACTCTCTAAGCGTTCAATATTCGATCGCTTACGTTGCTCGACTTCTCTTAATTGACGATCAAGGTGGGTTATGGGTTGGATGACATGGCGATAAAGCAATACCAAAAGAATTAATACCGTAATCAATGACGAAACGCCAAACGAGAGCATCAAGCGCTGTTCAATCTTGGCAAGTTTCTCCGTAGTAAGATATTGCGCAGGGTCTAGCACGGCATAAAGGCCCGATTTTAGTTCGACCGATTGGGTAAGCCCTGATTTGATGATCGGCTCTTCAGAGAAAAAGATGCTGCTGTCGTTGTCAAACTCAAGGATATGCTTGAGTTGATCGAACTTCTCTAGTGACAGCGATACAACGATGAAGAACACTTGATCCTTGTTGTAGCTAAGTGGCGATACGAGCGTGTTGTTGTCCAACACGTCATAGCGGATCAAGATACTTTGCCCTTGATAGCTTTTCGCAAACCCCGTATGGCTTGTTTGTCCGGTTGTTTCATAGGTTTGTTGCACGTATTGACGTACATTCTCATCTAACGCGGAAAAAGGGTCGTTTTGGTTATCGGCGTAAAAGCGAACTCTGTGTTGGCTATCGACAATTGCAACGGCGATATCATCCTGTTTATTCGGTTGCAGGTTTTCGATGGTGGTTTGCAGGTTTTCAATCAGTTTCATCTCTCGATAAGGATTCTCTGGTTGCCCAAAATAGTGATGAATAATGTCACTTTTGGTTAGGGTCAGAGAGTAGCTGTTGATCAACGCCATAGATTGACGAAAGTGACCTGCTAGCTTTTCCATTGAGAGTTGAAGATAACTTTGCTCGCGCTTTATTAATGCGTCTTTTTGATTGAAGTAGATGCTATAGCTAGAGACAGCAGCACTCAACAAAATGACAGGCGCAACGAGTAATAAAACTCTAGTGTTTAGCTTCATGACGTTTAAGTATTTGGTTAATTATTTTTGCCCGTAGGCTTATATTTTCTGCAGAGAGCTCGCTATCTATACGTGCGTTTTTTAGTCTTTCTGCTGGTGGAAATAATGATGCATCATTTAAGTACCATTCGGGCAGTAGTTTCGTAGCACTTAAATTCGGAGTAGCGGCTTTGATATCCATTGCATTTGTTGCAGCCACTTTGGGAGACATGAGGTATTCAAGAAAGGCGATAGCCTGTTGTTTTTGTTCTGAATGACTGGTTACTGCTAAGCAATCTACCCAAAGGAATAGTTCTCCGTCAGGAATGACATAATCCCATTTATCTTGTTTAAAAGAGCGGTTCAACGAGTACTGGTCACCGCTATAGGCGAGAGTCATTAGCATTTGATTGATATTTTCTTGGCTACGAACGTAACTCAAAATGTACTCGTACGTGAGAACTTTTTCGCTAAATGTCATCATGGCAGGGTATGCCACTTGTAGCTGCTGAGTGTCTTCCGTCGTAGGCGAAATTCCTAAGCTGTACAAGACAGGCAAAAAACTTTCTACACTGTCATTAATCATTCCAATCTTGCCAAACAGCTCTGCGGGTGGATTAACAAATTCTTGCCATGTTGTGGGCGGCTGTACGATTTTATCTTTGCGGTAAGCGACACCGACTGTTCCCCAAAAATAAGGGACCGCATAAGGACCGCACGCCTGGTTCCATTTAGGGTCGTTATTGGAGCGGTTCTTAAGGTTTGATAAGTCTTCAAACGATCCTAGACGACCGTATATTTGCGCTGAAACATTATCTAATACAACGACATCAAAAGGCAGCTGGACGCTTCTCATCATCAGTAAGCTGCGCTCATCATCATTGTCAAAGTGAGATAAGGTTAGCGGTGCACCAGACTTTTGCTCCCAGTCTGAATGGATATTTGGTGAGAGAGTGTCTTCCCACATGTAGACATTCAGTGCGGGTTCTTTTGCAAAAACAGAGGAGTTTAAAAGGGCGAGTAAAGATAAGAACGAAGCTCTCATACTGACTAGGTGGTACCTTATTAGATAAATCAGAAATGTACTGCTTATCAGAGTCAGTTGGTAAGGGCTGACACAACACTAATATGCAACTAAATATCTGTGATATTAAGAATATTAATAAATTGTGTCAGCTACTAAGTGGTATTTATTTGAGCTATGTAGATATATTTATTGTAGTTTTACTTGTGTAGGTTTCACATTTTCGCTTGGGTAACATCCAAGAACTTTCAGATGTTTTGTGATCTTAGTTAGCTCGTTAAGTGCTTGTTGCATAGCTTGAGAGTCTAGGTGAGCTTCAAGATCGACATAAAACATCTCTTCCCAAGGATTACCCATAATAGGACGTGACTCCAGTTTGGTCATGTTGATGCCGTAGCGCTGCAGAACCAATAGTGTTTCGACCAGTGAACCTGCCTCTTGTGACGTCGACATGATCAAGGTTGTTTTTGCTGGAATTTGAGCTGATACCTCGACAGGCTTACGTGCGACGATAATAAAGCGCGTATGGTTTTCTGTCTGATTGGCGATGTTGCCTTGAATCGGCTGCAAGCCATACAGTTTTCCACTTGACGCATTACCGATCGCAGCGACATCTGAGCGATTCATCTCTTTAACTTTACGCATCGCATCTGCGGTACTCGCGCAAGACTCCAGCTTAACGCCGTCTAGCTTGCTTAAGAACTCACTGCATTGAGCGTGGGGTTGTGGGTGTGAGTAAAGTGTTTTTATCTCTTCTAAACGTAGCTCTGATGTGGCAACCAAGCAGTGTTCAATTGGCAAAGTTAGTTCACCGACGATGTAAAGCGTGGTGTGTTGTAGAAGGTCATACACCTCATTGATCGAGCCTGAGCTGGTATTTTCAATCGGTAACACACCATAGTCCGCATGGCCTGACTCCACAGTGTGTGTGACTTCTCTGAAGTGTTCGCAGTTCAGTTCAATTAGTTCAGTGTTCTTGCGGCTGAAGTACTCTCGGCTTGCAAGGTGCGAGTATGAGCCTTTTGAGCCAAGGAAAGCGACGCGAGCGAGTGGCTTGCGGCTCAACTCAGGATTCGCCAGATTTTGTAGGTATGACTGTTGAAGGAGGACTGAGTCTTCAATAATGGTATGGAAAAGCTTGGTGATGTACTGGGCATCAAGCTGGTATTTTTGGTGACCATTATTGATTAGCTTAACCAAAAGTTGCTGTTCTCGATCGGCATCGCGAACAGGTTTTGAGGTTTGTACTTTGCTTTTTGCTACTTCAATACTCATTTGGCGACGCTCAGACAGGAGCTGGAGTAGTTGGTCATCCAGTTCGTTTAAACGCAGTCGTATTTCATCAAGTGAGTATTTTTGGTCAGTCATCCTGGTATTCCTTATAAAAAAAGCCTCCCTTTGGGAGGCTTTCTGTTCGTTTTTGACTTATCTTTCGAAAACGCGAGAGCCTCCAAGCTTAGTGGAGAAAAAAGAAGTCAAAAAAGAACAGAGTGGTTTGGTGCATAATCATCAACTAAGTAGTGAACCCTTGAACACAATAAGCAACACGCTATAGGGCGTCAAGCAAAAAAATAGCGCCCATCGGCGCTATTTTTACAATCCTCTAAATTTAGCTTTATTCAACTTCTTCCTCAAGCTCTGGCTTCTCAGTACGGCGTGCTTCTGGCTTGTGGCGTAGTTTGTTTAGCTGACGTTCTAGTTTCTGTTCTACCTCGTTAACGGCAGCGTATAAATCTTCGTGAGTGGCGGACGCAATAAGTTGCCCTTTAGGTACGGTGATTACGGCTTCAAATTTCTTCTGTTTGTTCGGCTCCTCGCTGAAGCTTGCCTGACAACCGATAATGTCTACTTGCCACTTTTCTAACTTTTTAAATTTGCTCTCAATGTGATTGCGGATTGCAGAGGTGATGTCGATATTTTTACCAGTGATGTTTACTTTCATAGATGTTTTCCTCTGTGTCATCCCTCATGGGTTAACTCCAGATTACTTATCCAAGGGTAAAAAGATGTGATCCAAGTCACCTTTTGGTGGGTGGTTTTAGGCGTTGAAATTAAACGTGATCTATCTCAAATACTAGGTTGATTATGAGTCGAAAAAGCTTGTATCACTGGAGAATCTCATTAGATTGGGAAGGGTAACACGCTAAAATTCAACTGTTTTTTAGGGACTTCCTGCGACCTAATAAAAACACTTGATTGCGAATTAACCGCCTGCAAAATGTGAATTAAATTCCATTTTCTTCCCAACTCTCATTTCTGTCTCTTTGCTGTTAGCTTGCCATCTTGTTAAGGCTCTTCTGCAACTCCGTTTAGTGCGGCCTGATTTTCTCTTATTAGTCTCAGTGAGTTGAGTTGCTTGTAGATGATGAAATAGCGGTTGATATTCGAGACATAATGGACGGGTTCTCGTCCAATGTTTCTTCGAGCCATGATTTCAACATTGCGAAACCACTTATTCGGGTCATAGCCATTCTTCTCTGCTAGTCGGCGCATCTTGCGAATATTAGCGGGGCCTGCGTTATAAGCCGCCAGCGCGAAGTAGACTTGGTCTTCGGGTAAGATATTTTGTTCGCTAAAATAGCGGTCTTTAACAAATCGCATGTATTTCACACCAGCATGGATATTGTTGTCGACTTGGTAAATATCTGGGATGTTGACGTTAGGGTCTTTCGCCGTACTCGGTAAAACTTGCATCACACCGACAGCCCCTTTGTGCGATACCTTACTTTGGTCTAGCCCTGACTCTTGAAAGCCTTGAGCAGAAATCATCAGAGAATCGAAGTTATATTGATCCGAATAGAGCTCGAAGATCGGAGTCAGGGATTCTAGTTTATTAATGTGGTTCGGATTTAAGATTCGTTTAAGCCATTGAGTATTACCCAGATACTTACCATAAATAACATTACCGAGCAGGGTGCCTGAGCGATAATCCTTGAGATATTTATTCACAAAGGCTTCGAGTTTAGGGCTGTTTTTGCGCATAGCCCAACCTATTTGCCCTTCTTCACGCAGAGGAACATTTGAATGAACTTGGATGTTCTCCATCACTTTTAGCCACAACTCGGCCTTGTGGCTATCAAGTATGGTTGCGGGAATGTGTCCCTGATTGATCATTTCAACCAGCTCGTAATCTTGCAACGTTTCTTCAACGAATCGAATAGTGATGGGCTGTAAAGATTGGCTATCGAGTTGTTGGTTAAGCTTTTGCAGGCTTTCGAAGTAACTGGAACTTGCGCGAACCCAAATTTCTTGTCCACTAAGTTGCTCTAATGACACGATTGGCTCAATGGCGTTATGGGTAACCAGTAGCTCCTGAACACCTTTTAGAACTGGTGCACTAAAATCGATGTTTTCTAGCCTAGATTGGGTAATGGTTAAGTTGGCGACCACTAAGTCTCCATAGCCCTGTTCAAGGGAAGGGATTAACTCATCGCGGTGTACGGGAATAACTTGTAAGTTAAAGTAAGAAGATCGCTGACGTAATTCTTTTTCGAAGTGATAGAGAAGTTCTGCAAGTATTCCTCTGGGTTTGCCCCCCTCAACATAGTAAAACCCCAAATCAGCAGCGACGAGAACTCTTATAACCCCTTTTTTTTCAAGCGCAGGAAGGTCGCCAAAATAAGGCTGTTTCTTTAACGGCGACAAAGAAAGAGCTTGTGCGCACTGGATTGACAGGGAGATTAGTAGTATTGAAACAACTGCTCGCAGCATGACGGACCTCTAAACAACATTGATTAAAATGTAGTTGTAAAGTGGTACGGGCGCAAAAATTAGGTGTAAAAAAAGCGCCAGACTATTAAGGCGCTTCTTCTATTAAATTAGCAAGTTACTGAGGGTTTAGCTCAATGAGTTCCTCAGTTCGCTTAACAGCATCTTCTAAGCCTAGCTGCTGATATGCTTCAAGCTGAATCTCTAAAGATTTACGTGCTGCTTCTGTATCAGGATAAGTTTTTTGTAGCTCTTGAGTACGATTAATCGCGGCAATCCATGCTTCACGGCGTAGGTAAAAGTCAGCTGTGGCCAAGTCGTAATTCGCTAGTCGGTTTTTAAGTGCATACATACGTTTTTGTGCATCTTCCGCATAAGGGCTAGCAGGGTAACGTTCTAGCAGCTTCTTAAAGTCAGCAAATGCTTTTTTCACTGGCTCTGGGTCGCGATCGCTACGATCCATGTTAAACACGTCATGCATAAAGTTACGATCTTGCGCCATATGAGTAAGGCCGCGCATATAAAGTACCCAATCTAGCTTTTCATGAGTTGGATTAAGGCGCATAAAGCGTTCTATTGTTGCCAAGCCCAGCGCTAAATCGTCGTTTTTGTAGTAGGCGTAGATAAGGTCAAGTTGCACCTGCTCTGAGTAAGCACCAAATGGGTAGCGAGAATCTAGCGCTTCCAGTTTGCTAATTGCAGTCAGCCAGTTACCACTTTGAAGCGAAACCTGTGCTTCTGAGTAAAGCTCAGATGGTGGCACATCTGGCACAACTTCTTCGCTGCTAGAGCAGCCTACCAGTACGGATAATGCCAACAAACCAGATAAAGTATGCTTTTTCATGTCAGGATTCGATTCCTTGAGATAAATATTTCTGTTGCTTCCGTTACTTTCTTCGGCGTAACGGATACAATGTCCAAATAGTATATTTTTCCACAGTAGTGACAATTAGTCTCACAGTTTTTAAAAAAGTTCGATATGGCTCAGCAGATTGAATTAACAAATACAGTAAAAGATAGCCAATTAGGTCAGCGTTTAGACCAAGCTATCGCCGAATTATTCGCCGACTTCTCACGTTCTCGCCTCAAAGAATGGCTTCTGAATGGTAAAGTTCAAGTGAACGGAGAGGTAATCACCAAGCCACGTACCAAAGTGATGGGCGGCGAAGAGATTACTCTGCAAGCGGAACTTGAAGATGAAGAGCGTTGGGAAGCGCAAGATATTCCATTAGATATCGTTTATGAAGATGACGACATCATGGTGATCAATAAGCCACGTGGCTTTGTGGTTCACCCGGGTGCCGGCACGCCAGATGGTACAGTGCTTAACGCATTGCTCCATCATTACCCTGATATTGCGGAAGTACCGCGTGCGGGTATCGTGCACCGTCTTGATAAAGACACCACAGGTTTAATGGTGGTTGCTAAGACGGTTCCTGCTCAAACACGTTTGGTTCGTGCTCTTCAGAAAAAGCGTAACTTCGTTCGTGAATATGAAGCGATTGCTATCGGTCGTATGACCGCGGGTGGTCGTGTCGAACAACCAATTGGTCGACACTCGACGAAGCGTACCCTGATGGCCGTAAGCCCAATGGGTAAACCGGCGATCACGCATTATCGAGTAGCGGAACATTTCCGCGAGCATACTCGTATTCGTCTTCGCCTAGAAACCGGACGTACTCACCAGATCCGTGTTCACATGTCTTACCTGCAGCATCCGCTTCTAGGTGACACTGCATACGGTGGCCGTGCTCGTATACCAAGTGGTGCTTCACAAGAGTTGGCGGAACACATCCGCTCTTTTGATCGCCAAGCTTTGCATGCGGTTATGCTTAAGTTCGAACATCCAATCACGGGTGAAGAAGTTGAGTTCCACGCACCAGTGCCAGATGACATGGTAGAAATGGCAGAAGCACTTCGCCAAGATACCCGTGAGCATGGCTTAGAAGACGAGTACTAAACCTATGGATCTGATCGTCCCTAACTGGCCAGCTGCAAAACAGATTAAAGCCTTTGCTTCGACGCGAGGTGATGGCTTTTCGACTGGTGTGTACCAAGGCTTAAACTTAGGTACTCATGTTGGGGACGAACTGACAAAGGTTGAACAGAATCGTCAATGGCTAACCGAACAGGCAAACATGCCAAGTGCACCTATTTGGCTCAATCAAACCCATTCGACGCTAGTTGAAGAGGTGAACTCCCCGACGAATCAGGTATTAAACGCCGATGGAGTTTTCACTTCTAGCCAGAATGTTGTTTGCTCGGCAATGACGGCGGATTGTTTGCCTGTGCTGCTAACCAATGTACAGGGAACGCAAGTTGCCGCGGTCCATGCAGGGTGGCGTGGGCTTGCAAACGGCATTGTTGAAAATGCAGTTGCTAAGTTTGATGGCGAAGTTATGGCTTGGATTGGACCGGCTATCGGTGCTCAAGTGTTTGAAGTGGGTAAAGATGTAGTTGATGCATTTGTATCTGTTGAAGCAAATGCGATAAAGGCATTTACTCCACGCAAGCAAGAAGGAAAGTGGCTAGCTGATATGAATCAACTGGTTACGCAAAGATTGCAGCGAGCAGGAGTGAATCAAGCTTTTTACAGCGAACTGTGTACTTTTGAAAATGCAGAGCGCTTTTACTCCTATCGCCGCGATGGAGTAACTGGGCGCCAAGCGACATTTATCTGGATTGAAAATTAATCGCCTGTTTTCACAGCGGAAACAGACTCTCTCCCCTTGAAATTCCCGCCTAGCGTATCCATCTTTCATACTGATTAGTTAATTTTTTCTCAGTTGAGGTAGGAAGGTAGGTATGCGTCTTGACAGATTTACTAGCAAATTCCAAATCGCTATATCTGACGCTCAATCATTGGCTTTAGGCCGAGATCATCAATACATCGAGCCTGTGCACCTAATGGTGGCACTGATGGATCAAAATGGCAGCCCAATACGTCCACTTTTGACCATGTTAAATGTTGATGTTACCCACTTGCGTTCTAAGTTAAGCGAAATTCTCGATCGACTTCCTAAAGTGAGTGGAATCGGTGGGGATGTGCAACTATCGAGTGCGATGGGCACCATGTTTAACCTGTGCGATAAAGTTGCACAGAAACGTCAAGATGCTTATATCTCATCTGAAGTATTCCTGCTTGCTGCATTAGAAGATAAAGGGGCTTTAGGCGCTCTACTTAAAGAGCTGGGACTAACAGAAGCGAATGTTGCTGAGGCAATAGATAAAGTTCGTGGCGGACAAAAAATCAATGACCCAAATGCCGAAGAGTTACGCCAAGCTTTAGAGAAGTTCACCATCGACCTCACTGAGCGTGCTGAACAAGGCAAGCTTGACCCCGTTATTGGCCGTGATGACGAGATTCGTCGTACTATCCAAGTCTTGCAGCGCCGAACCAAAAACAACCCGGTAATCATTGGTGAACCCGGTGTTGGTAAAACAGCAATTGTTGAAGGTCTTGCTCAGCGAATCATTAATAACGAAGTGCCTGAAGGTCTTCGTGGCCGCCGGGTACTCTCTTTAGATATGGGCGCGCTTGTGGCTGGGGCTAAGTATCGCGGCGAGTTTGAAGAACGTCTTAAGTCGGTATTGAATGAGCTGTCTAAAGAAGAGGGGAACGTCATTCTCTTTATCGACGAAATTCATACCATGGTCGGAGCGGGTAAAGGCGAAGGCTCTATGGATGCAGGCAATATGCTTAAACCTGCACTTGCCCGTGGTGAGCTTCACTGTGTTGGCGCGACGACACTGGACGAGTATCGACAATATATAGAGAAAGATCCTGCGCTTGAGCGCCGTTTCCAAAAAGTGATCGTTGATGAGCCGAGCGTTGAAGATACTGTAGCGATTTTACGTGGTTTGAAGGAACGTTATGAGCTTCACCACCATGTAGAGATAACTGACCCTGCGATTGTAGCGGCTGCAAGTCTATCTCACCGTTACGTCTCTGATCGTCAGCTTCCGGATAAAGCAATTGACCTTATTGATGAGGCGGCTTCGAGCATCCGTATGCAAATCGACTCTAAACCAGAATCTCTCGATAAATTAGAACGCAAGATCATTCAGCTTAAGATTGAGCAGCAAGCCCTAACGAATGAGCATGATGATGCAAGTGAAAAGCGTCTAACCATCTTAAATGATGAATTGGCCGAGAAAGAGCGCGCGTTTGCCGAACTTGAAGAAGTCTGGAATGCAGAAAAAGCGGCCTTGTCTGGTACTCAACATATAAAATCTGAGTTGGAACAAGCTCGAATGGATATGGAGTTTGCGCGCCGAGCGGGTGACCTCAATAGAATGTCTGAGCTTCAATATGGCCGTATTCCGGAACTCGAAAAGCAGCTTGACCTTGCGACTCAAGCAGAAATGCAAGAGATGACTTTATTACGTAATAAAGTCACGGACAATGAAATCGCAGATGTCTTATCGAAGCAAACAGGTATTCCTGTGTCTAAGATGCTTGAAGCAGAGAAAGAAAAACTGCTGCGTATGGAAGATGTTCTGCACAAACGCGTTATTGGTCAAACTGAAGCCGTTGAAGTGGTGGCGAATGCGATTCGTCGCAGCCGAGCTGGCTTATCCGATCCAAATCAACCCATTGGTTCGTTCTTATTCTTAGGTCCAACCGGCGTTGGTAAAACGGAACTATGCAAAACGTTGGCAAGCTTTATGTTTGATAGCGAAGATGCAATGGTGCGTATCGACATGTCAGAGTTTATGGAGAAACATTCCGTTGCTCGTTTAGTTGGTGCACCCCCAGGTTATGTTGGCTATGAAGAGGGCGGTTATCTTACTGAAGCCGTTCGTCGCAAACCGTATTCAGTGATCTTGTTAGATGAAGTAGAGAAGGCGCACCCAGACGTTTTCAATATATTGCTCCAAGTGCTAGATGATGGTCGCCTCACCGATGGACAAGGTCGAACGGTCGATTTCCGTAATACCGTTGTTATCATGACCTCCAACTTGGGCTCAACTCGAATTCAAGAAAACTTTGGTTCGCTAGATTATCAGGGGATGAAAGAGCAGGTCATGGATGTGGTCGGCAAGCATTTCCGCCCAGAGTTCCTTAATCGTGTTGATGAAAGTGTTGTCTTCCACCCACTAGGTCAGGACCACATCAAGTCAATTGCCTCTATTCAATTGGAGCGTTTATCTAAGAGAATGGAAGAGAAAGGTTATTCACTCGATGTTTCTGATAAAGCGCTAGATCTGATTGCCCAAGTGGGCTTTGATCCGGTGTATGGTGCAAGACCACTTAAAAGAGCCATTCAGCAGAGCGTGGAGAATCCATTAGCTAAAGCGATTCTGGCAGGGAAAGTCATTCCGGATAAACCGGTCAAACTGCTGGTGAACAACGATCAGATTATTGCGCATCAGTAAATCTACTGCTTGAACAAGAAAAAGAGCCCTATTTATGGGCTCTTTTGTTTTCTTTTTAGACTTATTGTTCGTTTGCTGAGCGAACGGATTAAAGTTGGTGATTTTTTTTGATTTTGCTCTTGTGCTTCAAAGCTAATTCTCTATAATGCGCCTCCGTTGTCACGGGATACCGAGCTGAAAAGCAATGACAACAGAGACGGTGAAAGTTAAGCATTAACTTTCGAAGAAATAACGAAAAAAGTGTTTGACACTGGAAGTTATATCGATAAAATGGCCGTCCGTTTTGAGCAGAGCCCAAAACGAAGTTCTTTAAAAATATAGACCTATCAATCTGTGTGGGCACTCGTTGATGATAATCCAAATAGATACTTCGGTATCAATTTAGGTTTCAATGATACGAAGTGACCAACGAGTCGAAAGACTCAGCACAGTCAATTCAAACATTACTTTATGTAATGTTCAGTATTCATTGAGCCGACAAAATCTTAAATTGAAGAGTTTGATCATGGCTCAGATTGAACGCTGGCGGCAGGCCTAACACATGCAAGTCGAGCGGAAACGAGTTAACTGAACCTTCGGGGAACGTTAACGGCGTCGAGCGGCGGACGGGTGAGTAATGCCTGGGAAATTGCCCTGATGTGGGGGATAACCATTGGAAACGATGGCTAATACCGCATAATAGCTTCGGCTCAAAGAGGGGGACCTTCGGGCCTCTCGCGTCAGGATATGCCCAGGTGGGATTAGCTAGTTGGTGAGGTAAGGGCTCACCAAGGCGACGATCCCTAGCTGGTCTGAGAGGATGATCAGCCACACTGGAACTGAGACACGGTCCAGACTCCTACGGGAGGCAGCAGTGGGGAATATTGCACAATGGGCGCAAGCCTGATGCAGCCATGCCGCGTGTATGAAGAAGGCCTTCGGGTTGTAAAGTACTTTCAGTCGTGAGGAAGGTGGTGTAGTTAATAGCTGCATTATTTGACGTTAGCGACAGAAGAAGCACCGGCTAACTCCGTGCCAGCAGCCGCGGTAATACGGAGGGTGCGAGCGTTAATCGGAATTACTGGGCGTAAAGCGCATGCAGGTGGT
>WJXG01000019.1_pt1 | contig 85003 bp, 37 predicted proteins | sample 9266541 | NCBI WGS metagenome assembly WJXG01 (sample SAMN12697363, study PRJNA563984) | aquatic metagenome | isolation source: water samples from a prawn hatchery tank treated with erythromycin plated on... | place: Australia | collected 2018-10-17 | reverse complement strand
CGACATCGAAGTTGTAGGTATTAACGACCTTATCGACGTAGAGTACATGGCATACATGCTTAAGTATGACTCAACTCACGGCCGTTTCAACGGTACTGTTGAAGTTGAAGGTGGTAACCTAATCGTTAACGGTAAGACTGTACGTGTTACTGCTGAGCGTAACCCAGAAGATCTAAAATGGGATGCTATCGACGTTGACGTTGTAGCTGAAGCTACTGGTCTTTTCCTAACAGACGAGACTGCTCGTAAGCACATCACTGCTGGCGCGAAGAAAGTTGTTCTAACTGGTCCTTCAAAAGACGCTACTCCAATGTTCGTAATGGGCGTTAACCAAGACACTTACGCTGGTCAAGACATCGTTTCTAACGCTTCTTGTACTACTAACTGTCTAGCGCCTATCGCTAAAGTTCTTAACGACGAGTTCGGTATCGAATCTGGTCTTATGACTACAGTTCACGCGACTACAGCAACTCAAAAAACTGTAGACGGTCCTTCTGCTAAAGACTGGCGCGGTGGTCGTGGTGCTTCTCAGAACATCATCCCATCTTCAACTGGTGCTGCTAAAGCTGTAGGCGTTGTTCTTCCAGAACTAAACGGCAAACTAACTGGTATGGCTTTCCGCGTACCAACTGCTAACGTTTCTGTAGTTGACCTAACTGTTAACCTTAAGAACGGTGCATCTTACGAAGCTATCTGTGCAGCTATGAAAGCAGCATCTGAAGGCGCTCTTAAAGGTGTTCTAGGTTACACTGAAGACCAAGTTGTTTCTCAAGACTTCATCGGTGAAGTTCAAACTTCAGTATTCGATGCTAAAGCTGGTATCGCTCTAACTGATAACTTCGTTAAAGTTGTATCTTGGTACGACAACGAAATCGGTTACTCAAACAAAGTTCTAGACCTGATCGCACACATCTCTAAGTAATCATTACTTAAAGATTAGCGTTTAGCGCAGAATCTTGTAAAAGGCGACTTTCGAGTCGCCTTTTTTGTATCTGAATTTTGAGTCTCTAATTGAACTAGGAAACAGAACATGGATTTAACCACTCTCCCTGCCCTTACTGTTCTCTCTGATAACGTCACAATCGTAGAAATCGATCAAGTGAAGGTCGTTCGCGTCATACATGATAAAGCCAGCGCGGGCATTGCCCTTCATGGTGGACATGTCCTTTCATTTAAGCCCCAAGGTCAAGAAGACCTCATCTGGATGAGCAAGCAAGCTGTCTTTGATGGTAAAGCGGCCCTGCGCGGTGGTATTCCAGTATGCTGGCCGTGGTTTGGTCGTATCGCTGCACCTGCTCATGGTTTTGCGCGCAACAGTGAATGGACATTGCTTGAACACCGTGAGAATGAAAACGGGGTAATTATTGAGCTTGGTTTATTGCCATCCGAATCAACACTGGCAGTCTGGCCTCACCAATTCCAAGCTCATCTGCTGGTTGAAATTAGCGATGAGCTTAAAGTCACCCTAGATGTGACTAATACCGATGACCAGCCTTGGACATTCTCTGGTGCGCTTCACACCTACTTAACCGTCGGTGATATTGAGCAAGCGAAAACAACTGGCATGGGCGCAGAGTACATTGATAGCCTGAAAGGCGGCGAAATCTGTCAAGGTGGAGATGTACTGCAACTGACTGACACCATTGACCGCGTTTACACTCAACCGTCAGAGCAGATTGTTGTTGAAGACTCGGCACTGAATCGCTCAGTATTGGTTGAAAACCAAGGTCACAATTCCGCTGTACTGTGGAACCCATGGGCGGAAGGCGCTCAAGGAATGGCAGATATGCAGGACGACGGTTACAAGACTTTCCTGTGTGTCGAGTCAACCCTGCATGCACCGTCAATCGAGCAAGGTAAAACACTGCAACCCAATGAAAGTCATCAACTGATCACTAAGATTTCCACCAAGTAGATGAATTGTCGCGGGTAGCGATACTCGCGCTTTGCCTTTCTGCCGAAATTTCTTCTCGCTCCATCCGGTCTTTTACTTCTAGGCGTGCAGCCTTTATACCTTCGACTCCGTTATCTTTAAAATCATTAATACGAATCAATTATAGACATTTTATAAATCGCTATTATTATTCCTGATTTTTTGCTGCTGAAAGATTCATTTTTCAATGATAACAAGAGTCTATTAAAGACAGGATAACTAGAAATGTTCGAAAAACTCAAAAACCAAAGCGTCGGTTTTCAGTTGAAACTGGTCATACTGCTTTGTTTGCTAATTTCATTCGCGGGTACAGCGACACTCGTTTACCGCAACGCTTCCAAAGTACTGCTCGATACTACTCTGAAAGGACACCAGTCAGAAGTAGAAGCCATGGCGATGACCATCGCAGGTCAATTTGATGCCTATTTGCATACAGCTAAAGTGCTCGAATCTACCTTTAGAAATGGCTATCTCGCCGGTGTCTATGTCGAGGATTACAGCGTCGATTTTAACGGTAAGTCGATCCCCAATATTACCCAATACGGCGAGAGCTTAATTGGTGACACTAAGCTTGTAGATAGTTTTACTCGTGACACAGGAGCGGTAGCCACTATCTTTGCTCCCTTGAACGGTGATTTCATTCGCGTTGCGACTTCTTTAAAAAATCCTTCTGGACAACGCGTTGTCGGTTCAACTCTAGGTAAAGACCATCCTGGCTATAACCAATTGATGAATGGCCAGCCCTACTACGCGCAGGTCAAACTGTTTGGTGAAAGCTATATCACCTACTACGCTCCGATCAAAAATGCCTCTGGACAAGTGAACGGTCTCTCTTTCATTGGGCTACCTGTCGAGCAAGCAACACAAGCGCTCTATAAGTCTTTGGAGTCCATCAAATGGGGAGAGACGGGATACACTATTGTGGTCGACAACCGAGAAGATAACCTTGGTAAATACTTACTGCATCCTGTCCATGATGAGAGTGCCCCGTCAATTATTGAGGTATCTGACTACAACGGCAATAAACCGTTTCACCAGATCTTTGAGCAAAAAAGTGGCTTGATTCGCTACCCTTATGAATATCAAGGTACGGTTGGGGAAAAGTATCTTGTTTATACCGAAGTCCCTGGTTGGAACTGGAAGCTACTCGGTGGCACCTTCATCAAGGAGGTGACCAAAGGAAGTGACACACTGCTTAAGCTCATTATTACCATTGCTACTATTGTCGCGATTGCTACGTTCATCATCCTTACCGTTTTCCTAAATCGTAATCTAAAGCCACTGACCGTATTAAATGGCTACATGACGAGACTGGCAAAAGGAGAAGTTAGCCTAGATATCCCTTCTACGGGGAAAAAGTCAAACAACGAGATTATTAACCTCAGCAATGGGGTTGCGAATATGGCTACCCAGCTAAACACCTTAGTGGGTGAAATCCGTTCGACCAGTGACTCTGTGCAGGCTGCATCACAAAGCGTGTCTAGCGACGCCGCGCGTAATTTAAGCCAATCTGATATTCAGCAACAGCAAGTAGAACAAGTTGCCACTGCCATCGAAGAAATGGCCTCTTCTGCACAAGCGGTTGCTCAGCAGGTGGAAGCGATTGCCGAAAATGTTCGCTTAACCAATCAAGACAGTCAATCAGGGCTCGATGTTGTTGAAACTGTCTGTATCGATGTCGCCCAGCTCAACGACCAGTTAGACAACTCTGCGAAGGCGATTGAGCAGGTCAACCTTGACAGCGAAGCGATTCAAACCGTGACAAAAATGATCGATGAGATCGCCGAGCAAACTAACCTACTGGCGCTTAATGCGGCAATCGAAGCGGCGCGTGCAGGCGAGCAAGGCCGTGGGTTTGCCGTCGTTGCTGATGAAGTGCGAACTCTAGCCCACAGGACTCAGACTTCAGTAAAAGACGTGGTGTCTATCATTGATAAGCTTAAAGGCTCAACCAGTAATGCGGTGGATATGATGAACAAGAGCCAAGTCAATGCCAATCAGGTGTTGGACAAGGCACAAGAAGCGGGCATCGCTCTTGAAACGATCGCCTCTCAAGTTCAGTCAATTGCGGGTCAGGCGGATACCATTGCCGCGACTTCCGAAGAGCAAGCGAATGTCTCTCAAGAAATTGCCTCTAACGCAAATTCTATTAGTGAGTTGAACCGAGAGAGTCGTGAGACAAGCGCTAAAACGACGCAAAGTGCTGATCATTTAATTAAGCAAGCTGCGTCATTGAAACAACAAGTGGACTTCTTCCACTAAGTTTCTAGCTTTTGCAATCATAAGCAGCGCCGCGGCGCTGCTTTTTTGTTGAGTCAGCACTCTGCTTGCTAGTTTGACTTTACGCTTCCTGATAAACTCCGCCTTGTTAGTTTTCACCAGAGCCTGTTATGTCTTACACCTGCCCTTTATGTCACGAGAACCTTACGCTTTCAGAGCGCACATATCGTTGTCAGAACAATCACGCCTTTGACCTAGCGAAGGAAGGTTATATCAATCTGATGCCTGTTCAGCACAAGCGTTCTAAAGATCCCGGCGATAATAAAGAAATGATGCAGGCGCGTCGTCGCTTTCTCGAAAAAGATCACTATCGCCCACTCAAAGAGCGTGTGGCTCAATTGTGTGCTGAGATCCTTTCGGGATCACAGCATCGGCTTCTTGATATTGGTTGCGGTGAAGGTTACTACACGACAGAAGTGGCCTCCCATCTAACAAACCAATATGCGCAGTCTAAGACCTACGGATTAGATATCTCTAAAGTTGCGATTCGCTACGCCGCTAAGCGCTACTCGAACTGTCACTTTTCGGTTGCTTCAAGCCATCGACTACCGTTTGAAAACGGCAGCCTAGATGCGGTACTACGTATCTACGCGCCATGCAAAGCTGAAGAGCTGTCTCGCGTGGTTGCTGACTCGGGCATTGTTGTCACTGTGACTCCCGCAGGACGCCACCTCTACCAGCTCAGAGACGAAATCTATCCTGATGTTAGGCTTCACAGTGAAGAGGCTGAAATCATTGCCGGTTTTGAGTTAGAACAGCAAGAGAAATTGTCATACGTAATGCAGCTGGGCGATGGTGATGGTTACGATCTGCTCCAGATGACGCCATTTGCATGGAAAGCGTCTGATGCTCTTCGCGACAAGCTAAAGTCAGCTACACTTTTTGAGTGTGAGGCTGATTTTATGATCCGCGTTTATCGTAAGAAAGCACCCCAATAGATAATAATTCTCATTTTTATTGAACTCTATTCTGGCCTCCATTACTATTGCCGAACAATCTAATGGAGGCCATTTATGTTTAGGCTCATTGCCACTTCTCTAAGCTGCTTTGCTCTTGCCGCTTGTTCAAGTTCCCTTCATTCTCCCAAGCAACAATCAATTAGCAGCTACTACGACTACCAGCTCTACACCCCTGAAAAACAAGTCGTTTCTATTGATTCGCTTCCAGAATCACTGAAAACTGCCGATGTTATTCTTGTTGGTGAATGGCACACCCATGCAGGCGTACACCGCTTCCAAGTCGATCTGCTTAAGCAACTCGTCAATCAAAGCAAAGACGTTGCGCTTTCCATGGAGCAATTCTCACGCGATAAACAAAGCGTTGTTGACTCTTATCTAGCAAGCGAGATTGGTGAACAGGTACTGATCAAACAAGGCGCTGCTTGGCCAAACTATGAAAGTGACTACCGCCCTTTAGTTGAGTTTGCGAAAGCACATCAGCTCGATGTTATTGCAGCGAATGCACCTAAGCCGATCGTGCGCTGCATCGGGCGGCAAGGGGTTGGCTACCTAGACAAGCTGACTTCCAGCGAACGACAGCAATTGGCTGCAACCATAGATACGTCTAACAGCGCCTATAAAGAGAAGTTCATGGCCTCTATGCACCATGGCAAGCCAGAACAAACTGAACGCCAATTTGCCGCTCAAGTGACTTGGGATGAAACCATGGCGGAAAGCATCGTTAACTACTTGGCAAACCATCCAAATAAACAAATCATCCACATCGCAGGAAAATTCCATACAGAGCAAGGCTTTGGCACAAAAGCGTCGATTCTTAAGCGCAATCCAAATCTTAATGTCGTCGTCATCACACCAACTGATTGGCCTTTAGGGACCGAGATGGAAGGCCAAGACTATCCACTTGAGGTCTTAGCGCCACCTGTTCGTTATGTAAAAATGGAAAATAGAATGGCGGCTTATAAACACCTGTCTAAACGAAATGACACACTAGAGTGTAAATAGGCACCATTATTGCTCTTCTTACTATCACGTCCCATCAAACGAGAAAGGACAGCTTGAAAGTTATAAATTAGGCACGATTTATGCTTTGTTATATTTAATTCAAATTTTAAATAATTTGCACAAGTTTTTAACTAAGCGGTCGATATATTGTCTGAGGATGATGTAAGGAGAGCATTATGACACCAGTAGGAATGGAGGCGGCAAAGCTGTCACCAACCCAGCAGGTAAAGCCTCAAGCAACGGCACCCGAATCGAATGCGGGTCAAGCCCCACTTAAGGTTGAACAAAATAAAGTCACGCTTTCAGATGAAGGAAAAGCGCTATTGGCTGCGCTTCAAGAAATCGAAAAAGAGAGTAAAGTACCCAAGGAAGGAGATAAAACCGTTGGTGATAAAGTCGAGTCTTTCGCTCACGGCGCATTAGGTATTGACCACCCTGATAAAATTGAAGAAGAGCAAGATGGCTCATATTCGGCGGGGCAATATCTTTCCGCAGCGGCAACAGTCGGAGGCATTCTTTTAGCCATCTTATAGTTTTCTAGTAACACCTCGACAATAGACGCCTTTTCTCCTCACGACAAAGGATGTCATTTGTCGTAGATAGCATACGCATTCCATAATTTTGGCTTTCAAGATTATGGATTTTACGCTGTGCGAAACACCTTTTCACTTATCGATAAGCCTACCTTTTTTGGCGCTATCGCACTGCTTGTTGCCATTGTTTTCCCTTTGATTCTGTTTCCCCAACAAGGGGCAGATTGGATAGCAATTGCTAAAAGCTTTATGACCGATAAACTCGGTTTCCTCTACCTTGCTCTTGGCCTTGGTGCTTTCTTCTTTATGATTTATGTCGTGTTCAGCGATATGGGTCAAATCAAGCTTGGTGATCCTGATGAAAAACCCGAGTTTGCCACTTCGTCTTGGGCGGCAATGCTGTTTTGCGGTGGGATTGGCGCGAGTATTCTTTACTGGGGATGTATCGAGTGGGCCTACTACTTTCAATCCCCTCCTTTTCAACTAGAGCCAGGCAGTGAAGAAGCGGTTCGATGGGCAGCCACTTACGGGATTTTCCACTGGGGCCCGATAGCTTGGGCGATCTACCTCATTCCCGCACTCCCTATCGCTTACTTCTTCTATGTACGAAAGCAGCCTGTGCTTAAGGTGTCTAGTGCTTTAATGCCTGTGCTGGGAGAGGAACGCACCAAAGGAGCGGCTGGTAAAATCGTCGACGTTTTGTTTATCTTCGGTCTACTAGGTGGAGCAGCAACAACATTGGGTTTAGCCGCTCCCCTCATTGGCGAAGGGTTAAACTTTCTGTTTGGCATCCCGCAATCTACCTTAAGTCAGGTAGCGGTGTTGTTAGTTTGTACCGCCATTTTTGCTTACTCCTCATATGCAGGTATGGAAAAAGGCATCAAGGTACTCAGCAATATCAATTTCTGGGGCGCAATGGGGCTTCTGGCTTTTGTCCTTATCGCGGGCCCGACCATTTTTATGCTTGAGACTGGCTTAGATTCTATCGGTCGCATGCTGTCTAACTTCTTCGTGATGGCAACTTGGGCGGAACCTTTTGGTGGATACGGTAGCTTTGAGAATACGCACTTCCCACAAGATTGGACCATCTTCTACTGGGCATGGTGGCTCGTCTTTGCGCCAAGCATGGGTCTGTTTGTCGCACGTATCTCGCGCGGAAGAACAATCAAACAAATGGTGTCGGGTTCGATCTTCTTTGGTTCGCTAGGTTGCTTCCTTTTCTTCATGATTCTCGGTAACTACGGCCTGTCACTGCAGCTCTCTGGCGAAATGGATATCGTAGGCATTCTTAATACACAAGGTGCCACCAAGGCGATCTTCTCAATGCTCAGCGCTCTGCCTATGGGCACATTAGTGATTGCGGTATTTACCATTCTGTGTGTGATCTTTACCGCCACGACTTTTGACTCCATCTCTTATATCTTGGCCTCTGTGGTCCAAAACAATGTCACCGAAGAGCCAATGCGTTGGAACCGTATGTTCTGGGCATTCACCCTATCGTTCCTGCCAACCGTATTAATGTTCCTAGGCGGTCTTAGCACGTTACAAACGGCCGCTATCGTTGGAGGTTTACCTTTATTGGTGATTTCAGTGATGTTGATGATTTCAGCGGTACGAGCCACCAGCTTAGATCTGCGCCACCAAGAGGACTATGTTGAGCCGACGATCAACATTGAAGACTTACCCGAAATGGATCCTTGGTCATCTGAAGGTATTGCTCTGGCAAGATTCGAACGCAGTCGTGACGCCGCGCAAGAAGCCGCAGAATTAGAACGCGAGGCATTTGCTGAAGTGCACAAAGTGAAAAAGCGCATTCGCGCCTTTGCGCTTGAGCACGATGGTGAAGAAGAGTTCGGTGCTCACCAAATTCCACAAGACCTACAAAATGAGCTGCAAGCAGCCCTAGATGCGGTAGCTAAGGCGCAAGATAAAAAACAAGAAGCCTCCGAGCAAGCACAACTTGCGCGCGGAGAGTTTAACCAAGCCGTCACGGCCGCCTCAGTTTCTTAGCCTTTGCTCAACTCTCCACGATGATAAAAGCTCACCATTGGTGAGCTTTTTTTCAACGTTCAATCTAGCTATAAACACAATCAATTATTGACGGGTGAGTAATAAAAAGACCAGAATGCTCGCTTTAAGCCTAGCGTTCCCCAATGTTATGTGTGAAGTATTTTCCAATCAACCGAAAGAAAACTATCAGACTGTTGCCCGTTCAATTCGTATCGATGGTCATGCAACAAGTATCAAATTAGAGTCGAGCTTCTGGCAAATCCTTGAAGAGATGGCCACACAGCAAGATATGACTCTGCCACGCTTTATCAGCAATATCTATCTTGAAGCGTTAAACTACAATGGTGAGATAAATAACTTCACCTCACTGCTTAGATGTGCCTGCCTTATCTATCTACGCCAACCCAATCCAGCGATGGAAATTGTTAAGCAGCAAGCGGCTGAGCAATAAAGCAAACGACGCTGTCGTACTCTAGTACTACCAACAGCAATTTAAATCCCTTTAAGCTAGCGAAAAATAGCTAAGGGATAACTCATGCCTAAAATGATTCACAGCATGGTGAGAGTCAGCGACCTCACCCGTTCGCTCGACTTTTACCGTGCCGCACTGCAACTGGAAATCAAAGACCAATTCGTTTTTGACAGCTTTACGCTGACCTACCTTGCCAATCCAGACACTGAGTTTGAACTAGAGCTGACCTATAACCACGCTCAAACTCAAGCCTACACACATGGCACTGGCTATGGGCATCTTGCAGTTAGCGTCGATGATATTGAATCGAGTCATGCGCAACTACTCGCCCTAGGTATTGAGGCGTCAGATATCAAAGCAATCAGCCATCAAGACACCCCGCTCGCGCGCTTCTTTTTTATTACCGATCCGGATGGATACAAGATCGAGTTTCTTCAACGTCAAGGAAGATACCTTTAACACAACAAAAACAGAGCAAACACAATGATCAATTTAACCGCAAAATTTCACGCAACAGCTGGACAGGAAGCAAGCTTAGAGAAGCTCCTCGTCGCTATGATAGCGCCAACACGCAGCGAACCTGGCTGTATCAAATACACACTTCTACGCGACAAGGCAAACCCTAGCGTGTTCCTTTTCCAAGAGCAGTTTGCCAGCCAAGCTGATTTCGATTTTCACTGTGAGCAACCTTATTTCAAGCAGTTGCTTGAGGACTTAACCGGACTACTTACCACAGAACCTGAGATCCATTTCTACAGCGAGCTATCAGCAAGCTAAAAAAAAGAGCGCCACGATTGGCGCTCTTAACTAATCTTTTAGATTATTGCTCTGAAGATTCTTTAACCATATGCAGATGAACGTCTTGTTGCGGGAACGGTATCGAGATGCCTTCGCGATCAAATCTAAGTTTTACCTCTTTAGTCACATCCCAGTATACATCCCAGTAGTCATCTGTTTTGACCCAAGGGCGAACTATGAAATCCACTGAAGAAGTATTCAGTGTATGGACACGAATATTAGGCTCAGGAGTGCGCAATACCGCAGGGTGCGTAGTGACAATTTCGGTAAGAATGCTTTCTGCCTTTAGCAAATCGTCGCTATAGCCAATGCCAAATACCATATCAACGCGTCTTACCCGTTCATGGGTCACATTCTTAATCACATCTCCCCAGATCTTACCGTTAGGGATAATAATGATCTGGTTGTCGAAGGTCTTAATCGTGGTGTTCACTAAACTCATATGGCTAACTTTACCGTCTACGCCACCAGCGAAGACAAAGTCACCGACATCAAAAGGCTTGTATATCAATAACATCATACCAGCGGCAAAGTTAGATAGGGTATCTTGCAGCGCAAAGCCGATAATCACACCCGCAATACCAAAACCAGTCAACACAGGTGCAAGGTTCAAGCCTATCTGCGACAAACCAACCAAAATACCGATAACCCACACAGCATTGCCCGACATGCCAATAAAGAAGTCTTGCATCAATTGGGACAACTTAAGGTTCTTTGACACTACCGTTTTACTGGTGATTTTACGTACAAGCTTCGCGAGTAAGCTAGTTGAGAAAATGATCAGGGCAAAGATAAATAAGTGAAATACATGTTGAGGGGCGTTGTTGGCAACCCAATCCCAAAGTTTGTCTGACCAATGCGAAATGATAGAGAGGATGACTCTACCCTCGAGCAAGTCTTGAGTGATGCTCCCGGTCACTTCAAAAATTAGGCGTTTGTATTCTGCCGTATCTAGTCCGACTTGGTCTGCAATAGAAATCAGCGAACTAAGGCTATCAACCGTTATGTTCATACGCTGCTGAATAATCAGTTGGCCTAACTGTAAAGAAGCAAGTTCCGATTCCGGGCTCACGGCTAGCTGACGCCCTACCACACTGATTTGTTGGTTAAAATACTCTACCGATGCAGACATCAAGCGCAGGCGTTTGTTTAATGAATCTTTAAATTGAGCTTGGGCGATAGATTCGTCCTGGCCAAGCTCGTTTAACCACTCAATGTTTTCCCACGCAGACTCCATAACAATATCAAAGTAGTGCTGCAACTCTTGGTAATCATTGAGCATTGTGAGTTTGTCTTCACTCTTGGCCGAGTCAATTTTATTGTTGACTGCTTTAATTTTCTCTTCAAGGTATTCAGACGCACCACTGACGTAAGTTTGCTGCATCCTAATGTAGCTGATGAGTTTATCGTCGGGGATGCTACTTGAATTGACCGCTGATTCTAGCGCCGTTCTTAAGCTTTCATTTTTTTGGAAAAGCTTAAGCTGTAGGGCATCTTTAGCCCCCCCTGTCGCAGTTTCAATCGAATCGACTAACTCAATAAACTCATTAGTGATCTTTTCAACTTCTCTTTCCTGCTTCGAAAGCTGTTCGCCCTCTTGTGCGGCATAAGCACTAGCACCGAAGAGAAACCCAAAAGAGATAACTAACCCTACGACCAGCGCACGTAGTTTTTTTAAAGACATTAAGTCCATGATGACCTCAAAAGAATGAATACAAGTCTTTGTTTCTTATATTGATGCCCTTAATTGTACACCACAAAACTCAAACGTTTGCATATTGAGTGTTAACTAGGCGCAAATACAAAAACAGCCGCCAATGGCGACTGTTTGAATCTAAGCTCGATTTGGGTGATTGAGGATGTGGTCTTCCCAATCCACAACATCAATCTCGTATACCACTTTGTTGCGAACACTTTCGCCAGCAGCATGCATGGCTGACTTTGAGCCTGTAATGAGTGGGTGCCACTCTGGCAGAGGCTGCTTTTCCGCAAGCAAGCGGTAAGCGCAGGTGTGCGGTAACCAAGTGAAGTCATCGATATCATCACGAGTTAACTTGGTGCACTCCTCACCTGAGGTAAAACGATTTGGGTAATCCTTACACGAGCATGTTTTGCTGTTTAGCCAACTACATGCAACGTTGGTGTAATAGATCTCGTCGCTGTCCTCATCCATCAACTTGTGAAGACAACATTTACCACAACCGTCACAAAGCGATTCCCATTCGTCTTCGGTCATCTCTTCGAGAGCTTTTTGCTGCCAAAACTGCGTCATGTGGTAACCCCAAGTGTTCAAATATCATTGTGGAAAAAGGAAAGCCGAATTTATATAGATCCTTTATCCAAAGTGCAAGTGATTCTGTTCGGAGAGCTAGAATCAACTAAGTAGGGCCATACGTCCGGCTGAGGCTTTACCGCTATTGTTTAGCGTTCCTTCAAACGACTATCCCTCTTGATCAACCATTTACCCCCTACCGCATCTAACATTCGTGAAGGTAGCCCTTTTGTTTTCCAAAGTTACAAAAGCATATAAAGAAAAAGCGCCTTACAGCGCTTTTTATACATCTCTTACCCATACATCCTTGACGGATTTTTTGAGCAGTTCAATTACGCTTTCGTGTATAAATACCAAGCCATAGTCTTCTTCTAGCTTAAATATTAAACGCTCTTCAAGAGGCACATGCTCGAGCTTAGAGAAATCGAACTCGGTAGATTAAACGTCTAACCAGTTCAACTTGCCGTATTGTTTTTCTTTGTCCGTCAACTTATAGGTTTGATGGATGTACGGCATTCGATAATCTTCGTAAACCTTGATTTGGTCATCTGAAGGCTGGCTAGGGGAGCAATCGACACGAGCGTCCAGCCATTCCACACCGTGCTGCACTAGCTGTTCTACCTTCGAGGCAATATCCCCAATAATAAAAAGCTTTGGTGAGAAAGTCATTTCCAGTAGTAAGTCAGGCTCAACTGGTACAATCGGTTGTGGCGTTTGTTGGAATGGAAATTCTTTAAGTCCATTTTTCTCTAATATAAAATATTCTGAATTCATCATGGTTCCTAAAATTTAGGTGCACGCATTTTGGTGTTCTTTTTTAACTTTCTTAATAGGGCAAAACGGCTATCATCCTTTATCAAGTCAAAGATCTCCGGAGCAAAAAAAAACAGCCGTATCAGCATCTTTGGCTCTATAAATTATTCGCTTATTAAATGGTATTCTTGATATTTTATCAGAACAAAGAAATAATCGATGAACGATTAAATCACCATTATAGGGTGATTTTTCTACAACACTACGATCCAAATCCACAACATCTTGTATATTATTTATAGCGAGTATGTATCGATTATTAATCTCCTCGTCTTTTGTTACTAGCGAAGCAGGGTACACCTCTACTCCATATGGATCGAAACTCATTATTATTTCTGCTAAGTCTTTTGTAACACATATGTCACCATTATCAGCGATTGGGTGTACCATGGAGGACATGATATTTTTATCCTCCCATTTAATTGAGCTCTCTGAAGTTGTAGGGTGATAGTTATTTGTACTGTAGAAAAACTCCCGACTATCCACGCATTGGAATGCAGTCGAGCTTCTCATAAAGTCCTCAGAGATTACCGAAAACTCCATTTACACCTCTTTTATTTACTAGTTTCCATTAAATCACACATAACTAAAGCTTATGTCCCCCGGATAGTTGATATACATTTAATCAAACTCCGAGTACCCATCTACAGGAAAGAATTCAATATCTTTCACGTTTTCAGACATTATCTGATCAACAATCAACTTGTGATAAAATATTTTATCCCTCCATCCAGGGTCTCTAAAAATGAGCCTTTCCTCGATATCAATGCTATTAATCAGATCTTCATTCACTACCAACCGATTCATTCCGGAAATAAATTCCCCACCTTCGAAATTATCGTAAAAGTCGAAATCACTTCTCATCCTGTCTACAATTTTAATCTCATTACATAGTTGAAGGGCTTTATATTTATACTTCCCTTTATCAAGTAGAAATGCATCCACCCAATTTACACCTAAAACATCATGTAAGGACAGTCTTTCAAATAAGTCATAACGAATACTCAACGACGGAGTTAAAAAAACTTCTGCAATTTTGTATTCTCCAATCGGGCCAAACTTTTTTATAAGTGGGATTGGTTGGTTTGGATATGTAAAGAAATTTTCTGGTACATAGTCAGAAAACTCTTCTGGAAAATCATATAAAGGAGTATCAGTAACCTCTCGAGAAAAATAATAATCGCTCATTTCACAACCTCTAATGTTCTTTTTCTACCTTATGGCCTTGATGATTCATAATGTATGAAATTTTTTATTTACGCAGTGTACACAATAACTTCGACTTTAAGCCATATTTTGAGGGTGACCACTAGCACTTCCTACTGTACTTACTAGTGAATAATCATAACCACAAGTCGATAAAAAAAAGCGCCTTTCGGCGCTTCTTGTATTTGACTTACCTGGAAAATAGCTCACAAGCTTAACTGTCTATGCATCACCGTTACTGGTTTAGTGTTAATTAATGCATTAACTAGAGCTTCAGATAAATACAACCCACTTTCATCATATGTTATGTGAGAAATGCTATCTGATGACTGCCCTTTCGGAACAGCTTGAATGAATTCATACCCATAATTTTCCTTTGATGTGACACTCACCATTGCATGGTGTGACTCAAATGCTTCATCTAGGTCCAAATCATCACTTACATATAGCCCTGGGTATATTGTAAAGTCGAAAAGAAGGTCTGGAGTTTTAAGCAAGCTATCTACTTTTACATTATGTGAGAACAGCTCGGACCCTAAGTATGTTTGTTTTTTCCAGTTCATTTACACCACCTCCACTTCATTAAAAGCAACGCCGGTAAAGCCATTGGATTCAAACAATTGTTTTACTCTTTCATTAGCAATGATATGGTCAGGGCACTCAGAACAACGAAAGATGTCATGCATAACATTAACTTGACTCAGTTTGTCTTTATCCAAAACTGTTTGAACTAAGCTAGTGTAGGCATCATAGTCATCATCAAAATCCTCCGCCTCGGACTCGCTGATATTTAAAACTGAATAACGAGCAAAAACATTCATAAACCAGTAATCATTGTAAATAGTATCATCTACGTCCACCTCTGCCGGAAGTAACTGAATACCACTAATTTGTTGCGATAACAGCTGTTGAACCACTTTTTTATGAGGCAAAAAGTCAATCGCTTTCAACATATCAGACATTTGACGCTGCTGGTAAACTTCATCAACACTTACCTTTATAGGAGTAGTGTAAGCCATGACATTAGGGTTGTAGATATCATGAACACGATACCTAACCTCTTCTGTAGAAAATGACGCCTCATCTTCTATAAACTTCCATTCCATATGATAATAGTTCATTTATTTACCTATCCGCGTTTTGTTTCTCTTGGGGATGAGAAGAACCAGTATTGCTTTTTGCTACAGAAGTACACCTACTTTGTCAGATAAACCAATGTTCAGAGGAGCAAAAAAACTATAAATCGCCGAGGTCATCATCACTAAACATTGCAGCAGGTCCCCAGTGGTCAACCCTTATGAAACCAACCCCGGAAAGATCTGCCGCTTTTAAAGCATCAACCACCGATTCATGGAATAGAAATCGTGGTTTTTCTTGAAGTCGAAAAACGAGCCGTTCTTCTAAAGGCACCTTGTCTAACAGCGTTTCATCTAGCGACAATGCTTCTAAGAAAAAGTCATCGTCAACATATGTCCCATCAATGACTGAGCGGCCTCGATGTATGGCTTTATAGTTATTCCAAATATGCATCATGAAATAGTCCGACCAGACTTTGTCACCATTAGTCACTTCTGTTGGATAAAAATCGACTCCCTGAAGTTCAAGCGGTAATAAAACCTGTCTAAATTTATCGGATACCATTTGTTCTGCAATTTCGTGGTAATCACAAGGGGAGAAGCTCTTTTTGTTTCCTTCAAATACTCTAACCTTTCCCAAGCCTTTCACTTCACGTTTTAGGGAGCGTTGTGCCATTAAGTGTCTTAATCCTTTATCAGAATCTTTAGTCTGCCCAAGCATATGAAAACCTGCATGACCAGACTCACACAGTAAATAATATTGGTTATCGTATTTCATCTATTTTCCTAATCGTAATGTACCGTTAAATCGTCCTAGGCCGAAACCATGCTCTCGAGTTTCACAGAAGTTAGCTCGTTGTCGTCCTTTTCGCTTCTGCTTGATTGTTGAAACATTACTACAACCAGGCCCTCCTTGACGATAATCTCGTCCATCGTAAGCAATCGTCCAAGTAAAATCTTGGATATATCCAAGTATTTTTTTACTGTGTTTTTTCATTTCACGCTCAAACATCATATTGACTTTCTTTGTATTATCAGCGTATTTACACAGCAAGCCCTTCTCGACACGGTCTTTTAAATCTAAAACCTGTTTTCTAGCAGCTTTCGGATAACGTAATTCTTTACCTTGAGTGGTCTTAAATAACTTTCTGTTAAAGCTCTTTATATTTTCGTGACGGGCGTTATTTTCATGGCCCTCAAGTCTGCTCAGAACTGTTTCGTTTTCACTCAGCGCCATACCTTGAGCGTGGTTTCCCTGATGTCGCTGAACACCCAGCTCACAAGCTAGTTCCATTATTCCAGGAAGAGCCACCAAGTTATGCACATCATTGATATCATAACTAAAGTCATCAAAAAGCTCTTCAAATACATCATCGCTAACTGCTTCGAGGGGAATTACATGGTGAACTTCTAAGGAGCCGGCACTAACATACCAATCATGTCCTTCGGGATAGGATTTACCTTTGTTCCGATAAGCCTTTTCCATTGCCTCCAAATACCTACCTTTTTTATTCTGACCTTTCCCTTTTTTCAGCCTTTTGCGGTTTTTACATTTTGAATCTCTACAAATAGGACAGGTTTTATCTAGTTCTGTTTCATCATCTTCAGGCTTCTCTTTATGGTTATTTTTCGAGTGCTTTTTACCTACAACCACATTATTCAAAGCTTTTAATAAGGGCTCTGCTGCTTTCCCAGCCGATCTCGCTGTCGTTGCACCTGTCAGTAAGACAGCCATTGCGGGGCCACCGACACCGCCAGCGGCAGTACCGGCCGCAGTCCCACCAACTACTATCGCTCCATCAATACCCTTTTGAGTTGCTAGGGATAGGCTATATTTCACCGCTTCATCTGCTGGTAATGCTTCCAGATAGAGCTGAGGAATAGTTAGCAGATATTCTCTAATTTCCTGATCAGAAATGATTAGAAGTAGCCGCTCCATCGCTTCAGTCGCTTCTTGTAAGTACAACGCTCCCCTATCAACCTTTTTTAGCGCCTCTTCTAGCTCATCGATATCACCGGTCGTAATGGCATAAATTAATACGCTGAGGTCAATATCTAGCGCATCTAGGTAATCGCCAATCTCGCCAAAGTCAGGCACATAGTTTGTTACACCATCTCCCACACCTTCGATAGATGATTTAGCAAGTTCCCAAAAGTATTCTGTCGTTGACGCATTGTCTAACTCGGCTTTTCTTGCTAGAAGTTCGTTTAATTCTTCTTCAGTTTGCGCCTTTAGCTCTTCAAGTAACTCTTTCTGAGGGCTTGGTTGGGTAGCATTGTAAGCAATGGTTTCTTTTACAAGATAATCGGCATACTTTTGAACTTCCTCTTTTAGCACGTCTAACTGTGCCGGACGATCCGCTTCAGCTTTGGCTGCTTTATCTGGATCACCAAACTCAATTTTCGGCACTTCGTGCTGAGGAACCCCATAAACACTTGCGATCCCTTTACCATTAAGTAGGCCTTCGAAGACCTCACCACTACTATAAGTGAGTTTATAAGGTACATTTGATACTGGTGTTTTTTCTTTGTCGTCGTAACACAACTCCAATGCAAAAGGTACTGGTAGTGTTCTTTCTGCGTGTACGACGTCGGATACTTTTTCGGACTGAGTCGTTTGTCCATTAGAAAAGTTATTCACGACTTTTGGCTTTGCACCGTTAGAAATCAATTTTGAACTTTTCTCTTGCAGCTTCTCCATACCTGAAGCGATGATATCTGGTAGTTTTGCTTTTACTTCGTTGGCACTTTTTGCCTGAACCTGCAACGTTTCGTAAGCAACTTGATACCCCTTCATCGAAGCGTATTTTGACAGAGTATCAAATCGTTGAACCACTTTGCTCAGTATGGTGTCAAGCTGTCCAGAGATTGACTTTGTCCAGTCACTCCAGTTTAATTCTTTTAAATACTTCTCTGAATCACCGTAACCTTGCTGCCTTAACAGAGCCAGTATATTGTTATGCGATTCATCTTCGTGTATGCAATGTATTAAGTTAAGCGTTACACCGTTTTTATCAATGACTGGTGCAACTTGAGCTATCAATTCGTTTGCTACTGCAGAATAATCATCGTCCGTGCCAAATAGTAGCGCGATATTTTGCGAGATATCATTCGCTTCTTTCTCAGTTAACTCATACTCAAAGTGCGCCCTTACTTCCGTTGCTAACAACGAGATAAAGTCTTTATCTGAACCTAAGTTTTCGTCAAAAACACCCCAAGTACTGCGGACGCTGTCAATACTTCTAGGCTCCCAAAACGGGAGTTTTTCTTTTGCACAATGGGCAAAAAGCTCGTCATCACTCCACTCACACTTATGTCCATTTAAGCCACGAGACGTTTTAGCTTCATATTTTCTTGAATCTTCTTCGTAGACGACATAGCACTCACCAGGGGGTAAAGAGGACACACTACTGCGCCCATTAGAATCAAGTACTCCACTCCCTATTTCAGCATTATTCCCGTCAAAAACCTTAAACTTCGCATTAGCAAGAGGTTCTCCATCAGGATAGCGGCACTCTATATCTAGCGTATAAGTCCCTTCGGCTTCTTCCGTTACAGTCACTGGTGGATTTTGGGCGCCACCTAAACACATGGTGTTGGCTTTATTCATGGTCATTTGATCGGAAAGGCGGCACACGCCCTTACCTTCAAACTTTACGGTCGGCGAAGCGGAGATAAATTCGGCTTCTGCTTCTATTGTTCCTGAAGATACGCCTTTTTTGTCGCCGCCTGCATCACCCGTACTGGCACTGAACTTACTGCCTTTGATAGCAACGCTGTTGCCGCCATCCATCGAGACTGTTGTAGTACCATCGGCTAAATCAGCAGATTTTGCATTATTGCCATACGGTATAGGCACTACCGAGTTACCGACTGTTGTTAGACATACATCGGGAAGCGTGGCATTCGCTTCACCACCTGATCCTTTATGAACCACACTGAGTCCATTTGCACAAACTGTTACGCCCATAACCAATCCATATGAATATGTAATGAGTGAATAATAAAAGAGATCGCATATTGCAATCTCTCTAAATACCTAGTGATTTCCACGGAACTGACCTTAAAAATCACGCTAACTTAAAAATCTGGCAGAAGATCCCACTTTGAATCACATACTCTGCTGATACACTTCCAATAATTTCTGGAATTTCATGTCGATAACAATGTAGGTTGCTGCGTACATAACGGCGAAGGTAAGCGCACTAAAACCCAAAATTAACTTAGGAGAAATCACCTTTTTAAGCGGTTTTTTCAAATACTTGGCTTTTAGGTTAACCAGTGTGACTTTTTCTTGTTCTGCTAAGCGATCATCACGCACAAGGCGATAGATGGTATTGCCTATCTCCGTCAGTTTCTCGTTTCCGCGCTCTTCTCGGCCATATTTGCCTTGGAAACCAAGTTGCAGTAGAAGGTAAAGGAACTCTATGACATGGCGATACTTTCGCGGGTCTGCTTTCAATCTTTCAAGAATGATGAAGAACTTGTCGCCTCCTGATGTCTCATTGTGAAACTCAGACAAAAGACTGTTCTGGCTCCAATGGCTATTCGCCCCCCACTCCTGTCGGCATACCGATTCATCGATAGCCGCGCATAAACAGTAGCGAATAACCAATATTGAAGCTCGGTCAAGCTCCATCTCGTTGAGCTTGCGTTCACCTTTACGTATCTCACGGGCGACTTCTTCGCGAAATGGCATTGGGTCATCTAACCATGGAATGGAAGACATGCAAGACAAAGTGGCGATAAGCCAAGAGAACTGATCAACTAATGGGTTGATTCCCATTGTTTCGATATTAAGATCTTGTACCGCTATATTGCGCGATAAGTCTGGAGGTGGCATCACCTCCATCGGTTTACCTGGTTCCGGCTGGAACAGTACTACCGTTAAATCGGTTTCAGCATAACTCATAGACGAACAGCCCATAGTTGCAACGATAAGTTAGCAAAATCACCAGCAACATGAACTGCAATTGCCGCGGTGTTTTTCAATGCAGCCCACTCTTCACCACTCTTATCGAGTTCAAAATAGGTGTAACCCGCGTGGTAAGGCAAGGCACGAGGCACAACTGGCATTGGTTTAATTTCAATACCTGGCAACTGCAAGTTTATCAGATCGCGGATGTTGTCAATTGAGCCAATCTTAGTCTGACTGACGAACTGGGTATGCAGTACATCGAGTGTTACATCAGCTTTCACCGCAAGAATAAAGGTCGTAGTGTCAATCAGCTTGCTATCAGGAATTGCAGCTGTCCTGATTCCATAGTTCTGATCTTTCAGGGTCAGTGGCATCGCCCGCTGTTCGGACATCACACTTAAGGTCATTTTCGCACTGTCTAACGTACGTGAAAGACAGCTAGTTAAATCACCATGATTATATTTAGTAAATTCAATCGGGCGTCGCGACGCAGAGCATAATGTTGAGAGCTCACCTTCTGCTTGAAGTAGTGTGCGATACAAAGATTCCGGATGGATCCCTTCACTGCTTTCGTAATGCCAAAATAGTGGTTCGTATCGGTTAAGTGCCTGCAAAAGCATAAAATCCGATACCGAAGACACTCCTTGCTGATCCACCACACCAAGTCTTTCTACGATAGACTCTGCTCTGTGTTTGAGCATTGAAGCAAATTCAGTGGCAAATTTGCTAAGAACGGCAGAGGCATGGATATCAATACAGGTAGGAATAAAGGTTTCGTCAAGAATCACACTACCATCAGGCTTAACTTCTGAAATTTTTAAGATCGGAATCGAAGTATAAGCACTTTTATCTTCGTGATCGTACATCAAACGGAAGTTCAGTTTGCCCACGGCGATATTCGCCATGTCTTCAGAGTCATAGCACGCATCCACCGCTTCTTGAGATTCAATGGTGTAACGTGCGTCGTCCTTTTCTGATCCAAAAATCTCTGAGCGTTCAGAGGGTAGAGGGCAACAAAGATAAACGACTTTGTCCGCGATCGAAGGATCAACATCTTTCACTTCTGGCAATTCTGCTAACAAAGGGAGATCGAAAGGCGTTCTGTCTTGCAGTATCCCCTCAGCACGAGTAATCCCGATTTTGCCTAACGCCAACAATTGCGAGTTAATTTCTAGTCGTTTGATCCCCCAATGAAGTGGCGAGGCAACAGAACTCAGCATACTAGACAATTTACTTTGCGAACGATCGAGCTGTTGAAAGTGTTGCGGCTTCATGAACATTCCATCTTGCCAAACAACTGGGTTGTATAAAGACATGGTTCTATCCCTTAAAAGTAAACTTGTTCTATGCCACGAGTGTTATTTGACGTTAACTCGCTGCCTTCAATATTGAGGTTTAAAAAGTACTCGCTCTTCTCTTCAATGATCTCAACTTTACGCCATGAAGAACCGTCAATATCACGAAAAGCGACCGAAAAACCCAAGGCTCTTGTTTCAGGCGTCAGCACCAACATTTCGTGAATTTTGTCACCCGGCTGGATTTGGTATTCGTAGCGTTTAATGTACTCATCACCCAGTGACGATTTATCGTTTTCAAACAATGCGAAGAAATCTAAGCTTCGAAAAAGCACCGGGGAAGTGAGTTCATGAATGCGCAATATCACCGGAGAAGACTGCCCACCCTCACGCACGTTTAGTACCGGTGATGCCTCAATCACTAATTCGATTGATGACGTTTCAGGGGTAATTCCTGACGACTCTTTAAACTGGTCCCACATTGAGCACCCTGACATTAGTAGGGAAAACCCTATTAAGATGATGAATCTACGCATGGTTTCCCTTTAACGCTTTGTTGTAATTTTTCTTAATCATGCCGCTCAATGAGCCTTCGTTGAACTGACGACGATTGTTTGAGTAGAAGTCTAGATATTGTTCCCATAGCTTTGACTTTGTGGTGAACAAGGATCCTTTTGTCAGTTCATGGGCAAACATTTCTGGGTCATTTAACTTCGATTGCTCAATGAATAGTTCGCCAAGAGCTCGATTGAACAATACTTGGTGGTCGTTAAGTTCATCGAGCATTTGTTCGATCAGTTCATTTGGCGATAGCAAATTCTGACTATTCAATGTCAGCATCAACTCCGCTAAATTGGTTGCTGATTCATTTGCATTCGGCTCATCTTTTAACGCTTCTACTTCTTGCAATTCTTTCTGTAGATTATCCATACACAGACGTAGACATGTTCCCATCTGTCTAAATAACGCTGCATCGTTTCGGGTTAAATCTGAATTACTAATCCCCAAGCCTTCATAAAATGCTTGGCTGATATCGTTAGTTTGAACAACATTTGGAGTCGACGTCGCTTCACTGGTAATTAGATCGACCTTAGGCTCGTCGATGGAGGAGTCTGTTTGCTCTGTTTGGTGTGATGATGGAGTAAAAGGTTGAGTGACTTCTTCCCATTTTTGCCCTAATACTTCGCTAGTCGCAGCAGTACCACCAGTACCTACGGGGCTCACCTTCATATTCGGTGTTGGTTCCGACTGTGCGGCAGGCGATTTCGCAGGCTCTTTTGATGTGTCTAATACTGGGGTAGAAGCATTTTCCGACTCATCTCTAGTCGGTTGACTTGCTCTTTCGATACCCATCCAATCTTCTGGAATTAGATTTGGCAGATCAAACTCAGAATGGATACTCAAGCTATCATCGGCGATTTGACGCGTACTTTCTATTGAAGCGGGTTGAGCGCGTTCAGATTGCTCAACATCTCGAATAAGATAGTCATCATCACGATGCATTGAAAAATTGAGGTGCGCAACGGGATCATGACTGTCCACTTCTGTCTGTTTGGTTTCCATAAACAGATCTTCTAATACGCCGCTTTGGTCTTCTTCTTCGACCATCGCCTCACCAAGGTTGAGCAATGGGTCACTCGACACTCTCTCAGGCGCAATATCAGCCGCAATATCTTGATTGCTAGTTACAAGTTCAAGGGAAACACCGATTTCATACTGGCCAAGTGTAATAACATCACCATCGCATATTGAAACGGGCTGATTCTTCAATATCTTATTGCCGTTTACCATGGTGCCATTAGTACTCACGTCACTAATGTAATGCGTATCACCGTAAATACTCACTAAACAATGAGTGCCTGATATGAATCGATTATGGTCTGAGAGAGAGACGGTACACCCCGCTGCCCTACCAATTGAACCACCACTTTCTGGCATCTCAATGTGCTTGGCACCGGTGTACTCCTCCGGACATTTAGAAATGAATAGAACAAGCTGATGTAAGCGCATTGCTAACCTTTAAAATAGCAGTGATACAGAGAGTTCAACGCCACCAATTCCATCATTTACGACAGGAAGGATATAGGAAGCCTGGGGAATTATTTGGATATGTGCGTCAGGATTGCTGCCCAATTTGATTACAGTACCAATTGTCGCGACTGCGCCCACTTCAAACTGATCGATATCCTCAAGTTGAGAACCGTATCTGAAGCCTTCGCTATCTACCTTCCAACGGTTGGAGTATTGGGAGTAGCCAAGTGACAAACCCGCACCAAGATAAGGAGTGAATACAGACCAAGTCTCAAGCGCGTATTGAGGAACAACACGTAACTCGAAGTTAGTTGTTTCTTGGTACACACCATTTGCTGGCGCTTTAATATCTTCAGACAAGTAGTTTAGACCAAGCCACCAGCGCCAACGGTTGTTGTTCTCGTCAATCGGTCGAGTATGCACGATACCGTAACGAAGCGAATCCTGTTTACCACTATCGCCCTGCTTATAATTGATGCTGTCGATGTTGATCATATTGACCGAAGCACCGTAACGCTCACCTTTGGCTAGAGCAAAGGTTGAGAATAGACACAAGGCTGAGATTAGCCCGATTTGACTTGGTTTTAGCATTTCGTCCCTCTAAGAAAAACCGACGATTAAAAGTAGAGGCGAAAGATATCAATAATAATCTCTTTTTCAATAAGCTAAAAAATCCCCCCATCAAATAAGACAATTCGACTATTAATAAAAACATATTAACTATTATAAATTACATAAACCCGGGTTAAGTCTCCGGCTGATAAATCGCTAGAAACAACCATTAACTAACAAAATGGTCAATATAATTGATTACATATACATCGTTTAAAAATGATTAAAATACATACAAACACTAATTGAGTTCGCTTATTTAGTAGTAGCTAAATAAGCAGATCATAAATATAAAGATGATACATTGGTTCCAGAACACGCACTATTGATAAGTTATGTCAATGATTTTGAGCCCATTATTCACACAAAAATACCAAACTTATGCGAGCGATCGCACCATTTTTAATGTTAGATAACTCAAAATGACACATTGAAACGTGAACTCAACTCACATTAAGTTAAATTATATGTTTTTTATTATTAGTTATTGTTCAATTTCTCTCTTTTAACTATAAAATCCTCCAAAAAGTGAACCTTAATAATAATTCACAAACCTTAATCATAATTTTATGCCACACATTGCCGTGTGATTATTTATTAAACAGTTGGTAAAAAATATGTTTTTCAGCGACTTCGCCAGAAGACCGATCGATGAAAGTAATCCAAGCGGTTTAAACCCAAATGGCTTAGATGATTTTGATGAGATCAAGCGTCAAATAAATAACTTGAATAAAGTGACTGGGCGAGTGTCATGGAAAAGTGTTCAATCGCTCTCAAAAAAAATCCTGACTTCTCATGGAAAGGACTTTCGTTGTAGCTGTTATTACACCGTTGCCTCCACTCACAATGAAGGATTGAAAGGTTTGGTTGAGGGCCTCAATTCCTTGCTAGATCTGTGTATCGTGTATTGGTATTCGGCATACCCGGAACACTCGAAATCTAATGCGAGAATGAGCGCTATCGAATGGATGGTCGAGTATGTTGAAAAACGCATAAAAAAGCTCAACCCTCGCCCTGAAGAACTGCCCTTAATCGAAGCTGCACACCAACTCTGCTTACGTATAGAAGAAGAGCTGCGCCTTCATTACGGCATTAAAGCCCCTTCGTTCGGTCGAATTCGCCGCATACTCAATCAATGGATTGAACAGTTTAAGGAAGCCCTGCAGGCACGTAAAGCTACCGAGCTTTCAACGGCACCGTCTCCTGTTCGCCCTCAAGCTCAAGCACCTGCAATTAAAGTCGATATTGCCCCTACAGTCTCGGGGCAACCAGTCAAAGAAAAACAAAAGGTAGAACCCACTACCACCAAATCAAGCCATATAGTTCTCTACGCACTAATAGGCCTAATTGTCGCGGCATTCACTGCTCACTTTGTCCACAAGCAGGTAGAGTTCAATTCGCTGAAGCTGCAAATTGAGCAAGCCTCGTTAACAGATCTCTCCAAGATCGCTGAGTCACTGAAGTCTGAGAAAAAGGTTCATACCCCTTCTTTAAGGAAGCCTACGGTAGAGCGTCTAAGTGTTCTAATGCAAGATTGGTATTTAGATCCAGTAAAAGTCAGCCACATAGATACGATTGATGAATTGACATCTAAATTGACAACGATCTATCCAGATTCTTCCTCTATCCAACGACTTCGACAGGACTTCAAAACTCGTCGTTCTATTTTCGAAGACGAGTACGCAGCAATTCACAAACGATTTGCTCACGCAAGAACCGTGTTCGCTAATATAGCCAATCAGAACTCAGACAAAGAGACCGTAGCTGCATATAAGTACAGCAATTCACTCTTTCCGTTGCTCGGTAGAATTGAGTATGCAGAAGCACAAATGGAGCAATCAGAAGTCGATCGTTCAATGCTGTTACTCAACACCTACTTGTATAAATTAAATCAACTAAAAACCGCAACGACTGGTAATAAATAACAACGTCAAAAAATCAAAGGCTTATGTTCAAACAAAAACTACTAAGAAACCCCATCGTGGTTTCCAGCGTGATTGCTCTGCTTCTTGCAGTGACATTAACTGCTGTTTACATATTCTGGCTACAAGAAGCTAACAAGATGTTCCTATGGATAGGGTTAGGCGCAATCGCTGCTTTTTACCTAATTTTCCAACTCACGCTTTGGTATAAGAAAAAAAATAATCTAAAAGCACAGCGTCTTGAGACTGAAGAAGAAGCACTTTCAATGGTGATCCGCCCATTGCTCACTAACGCTGGCAAAAAGCCAATCTACTTGCTGATTGGAAACAAAGCATCTGGTCGACGTCAGTTTTTGTTCAACTCCAGTGCCATTAAACCAATGGACAAAACTCGAACCGCAAAAAACGACTTTTTCGAGTGGTATGAATCCGACAATGCCGTCTATGTAAAACCCGATCAGAGATTGGTTTTCCAAGAGGTATCAAGCAGTGACGCTTCTTTATGGGCAACGTTCGTCGATGAAGTGATACGTTACAGGCCACGCAAGCCATTTTCAGGCTGCCTGCTGTTTGTTGATTTTGAGTTCCTAATCATATCAGAACCTGAACAGAAGGATTACACGCTGACGGCTTTATTGGAACGAATGAAATCCGTTAGCGAGAAAACATCGTCTGCCCTACCCGTCTATTTAATGATGTCTAAGCTAGATAAGCTTGACGGATTCAAAGAATACGTAAGCTTCAGTTCGCTTAAATCTCGCGTAGAGTTTCTTTCTATTCCATTAAAAGAAGCAAAAGGTGTCCTCACAGAGTACTACCGCGATAGCTATCAAAACTTGGTAAAAGTGCTAGAGGCGAATGCACTAGATTCCTCATCAACATCGAATGATGTTGGCGAAAAGCAAGCGATTCTATCATTTCCAAAACAGTTCGAGCTATGCCAAGCAGAAGTGGGGTATGTACTTGATCGCCTTTGTGAAGCCAACAGTGGCTTATATACTTTAGATCTACGCGAAATATTCTTTTGCTCTAGTTTACAAGGCGGTCGCAAGTACAACCTACTGGCAAAGAGTTGCAGTAACTACTTTAACTTACCAATCATTGCCTCTGAACATACTCATTTAACAGAAACGCCTTATTTCTCAAGGTTTCTCATGGACTCTCAAGTTTTACCTGAGAGTGACTTTGCCGGAGAAAACAAAACGTACCTCCGCATAATACAAAGACAAAGCCGTCTTGCGATGCTCACTTCTGTCGTTTTACTCGTGGGTGGCGGCTACTTTTTTGCAACAACGCTAGACAGCAACCTGCGTGTAATCAACCAGTTACTTGGTATTGATGAGACTAGTCAACTTGATCAAAATTCGGACTTCAATACCCTGCTAACTGATGCAAACAACTCTGTTCAGCCGTCTTACAATGCTTGGTTAAGTGGTTCTAAAGCGCTAGACGAAGAGTTATTACCATTGAACATTAGTCGTTTAGACGAAAGCACAAAAATCGCGTATATAGCCCTTCTGCAGCAAGTATCTCAGCGAATAATGCCAATTATCGAGAGCGGTTATCGGATTCAATTGACTCAGAATCTTCATGACGTAAATCGTGCGCTACCTTTGCTAAAAGGTTACTTGATGCTCAACGATCCTACTAAACGAGATATCAAGTTCCTTCGTAATCAAACACTTGAGGTACTAGACGGCCTTAGTAACCCGGAACTGGCTCAACAGACTATGGGTTATCTTGACGCTTATTTCCGTACTGAGTTTGCTCCTGTTAACATCAGTATGGACATTGTTCGTGCCACAAGACGCTCGCTCCTATCAAATTCTAATGTTGATCTTGTCTACGCAGGTATATTGAGCCAAGCGGATTCCATCGGTTTAGGTACTCTAGATCTACAGCGTGCAGTAGGGTTTGAATTTAGCAATGTATTTTCAACACCGAGCGACCGTGAAAGCTTGGTCATTGATAAAGCATATACTTCAACAGGCTTTAGTACCTTCTATCGACCTCGTGTAGATTTATTGTCAAAACAGGTTATCAGTGATAACTGGGTACTTGGGCTATCAAATCATGTAATCCCTACCCAAGAAGAGCAAGAAGCCTTCAAAGATCAAGTGCGTAAAAAGTATACGGATGACTACATCAGCTACTGGCGCAATGCGTTAAGTGAGCTCAAAGTACAGCACTACGACAACGTAGGTGATCTTACTAATGCCGTGGATCTAATTTCGGGGCCTTCGTCTCCTTTAACCACCGTTTTAAAACAAGTTTACGCGAATACACAGTTCTCTCCTGTAGGAGAAAAAAACGCCCTAGTTTCAAAGGTTAACCCTAAGTTGCTTGAGGTAGCCAATTCCGCTTCGGAAGCGGCAGAAGAGGTGCTAAAACCTGATTACTTGCTCATGAAGCGTGTGGAACAAGCATTTAACTTGTTAAACCAATTGCAAGTGAGTGAGACACCTAACTCACCGACACCATGGGATGAAACAATCGCCGCTCTAAGTCGCGTTCGTACCTACATGAAAGACATTGCCGATGCCCCAGATCCACAAATGGCAGCGTTGGCCGCAGCTCAGCATCGAATGAACAGTACTGATGCCGATCCGCTAATTAAGCTTAAACAGATAGCTCAAAAATCGCCGGAGCCAGTGAGAAGTTGGCTGCTTGGAGTGGTGAAACAAAGTTGGTCAGTGATGATTACCGAATCATCAAAGGGCATCCAAACTCAGTGGTACAGCGAAATATACTCTAAGTTCAGAGAGCTTGGACTTGGTAAATATCCGTTCGACCTGTCTGCAACAGAAGAGATCTCTATTGAAGACTTTGAACTTCTTTTTGCTTCGGGCGGATTACTAGACACATTCATACAAAAGAACTTCGCACCTTTTTATGACACAAACCTATGGGTACCAAAGCAGGTTGATGGCGAGACAATGCCAATTTCTCCCGCTCTTTTGGTCCAACTGCGCAACTACAATGTCATAAGAGATACGTTAATTAACAAGAGCACTAACCGTATCAATATTCCTTTTAGTGCCAAAGTATTAGACCTTGATTCAAGTGCTATCAGAGCCAGCATTAAGATTGCCGACACTGACATTAGCTACTATCACGGTCCAAGCCGAATTCGTGAGATGGAGTGGCCACCGCAAAATGGTGACTTCAATATTAGTATCACGATCCAAGATGTAACCGACGAAGGTAAACAACACGTTTTAAATAAGAGTGGTCAATGGGCGATATATAGATTGCTAGGTGATTCGTCCCTGACAAACACTCATAACGGTAGCTTCGTCAGTAACATAAAAGTGTCAGGAAGGGATTTGAGCCTTCGTATCACCCCACTGACACCGAAAAACCCGTTTACTCTTGCGGAGCTGTATAACTTTACACTTCCAGAGTCAATTTAATAAACATATAAGAATAAATTAGGCAGAACACATGATTTCTAACATGACTTTACAAGGCTTAGATAAATTGGATCGTAAAATACTTTCGAGCCTTTTATCGAACGGACGTCAGTCTATTGCAAATCTTTCTCGCAACATCGGTTTGTCACGTACCGCAGTCGCAGAGCGTATCAACCGATTAGAGCAAACAGGTATCATTAAAGGGTATACGGCTCAAATTCGCATAGAAAATGAAGGCCGAACAGCGGCTAGTTACCTACTTATTTCTTGCGAGAAAGGCAAGAAAAATGATGTCACCAATGCGCTCAAAGAGATTCCAGAGGTACGCTTAACAAGCGTAGTGGGTGGCAACTTTGATATTATTGCCCTGATCGAAGCTCCAGACCTACAGTCTATTCACCACCTATCTAACGAGATAGAGGCATTTAGTGGTATTCAAAAGCTCGACACAACCGTCGTACTCCACCAGCCTATCAGTCGTTAAAAGACATCTACTTGGTGAAAAAAGCCGCTCTTTCGAGCGGCTTTTTAAATGCTACCGATAACTTTAATTTTCACGTCTTTCTCGCTAGGGGTACCTAGCCATATGGTCTGCCCTAAACGATTCCCTTCCCCATGCCCAAGCTTATTCTCAGGCACAGTATCAAGGTTCACCGTTAATTTTAGATCCCAAGACATTGGGTCACGGAGGATGAAACGCATAAGGCCAACTAACGTATTGTGTAGCTCGCCGCCATAAGAAAACCGCCGAAACGTAGCAAAGTCGATATCGTCAATGCAAAGATTAAACTTACCATTTAAATCGGCAATACTTTGGCCTAAATGCAGGTTCTGACCTAGAACACAGTTCATTCTGTTGAGCTTGTTTCTCTGACACTCAGCAATACTTACCCTGCGATAGACCCATTCTTCTATTCTTACACTCTGAAGAGCAAAGTAGTGAGAAACTATCCCCGCAATCAACTTAGGAGAACGTGTACGAGTGGATAGTTGGTTGACATAGGAAAGTATTTTCGCCCTATCCAACTCCGCCACATCACAATCTTGCATCACACCAGACAGGCCAGCTAAGTGCAGTATTCTTCCAGAGAACGCGTCACTAGCACCACTTTGATACTGCACGTGGTAGCGATATTTCTTCCAGACTCTATAGAGTAAACTCGTATAACGATTGTGGAAGAAATCAAAAAAGCTTTTTACCGGATTTTCTTCTTCCTCTCGTCCAGCTAGTTTTTCGGTATAAGAAGCCGGGAGTGGTGAGCTAGCGCCATGCAATCCAAGAAAATTGGTTTCAATTCGGGAGTACTGCTGACCATTGCGCTCCATATGGACAATGAAGTCCATGTCACTCTTCGGGAAACTGAGTTTCGGCGAAACACTAAACTCAATACGTTCTTGGTGAAAGTACTTGTTTTCTCCAACCGCGGAAAATTCGCAGTCAGGAAGGCGCTGATAGTGCTTTTCAAGCAGAAGAACCGCTTGATAGAAGCTAAACTCATGGGAATCTTTGGATATTGCTTCAATCATAGTATTGTCTGTTGCCCGATTAAGCTTGCCCAGTTGTAGACTTCACCACTTGCTTCATCAAAAACCTCAAGTTCTGTAAATGAATTAACACTTGAATAAAGTCTGATGAACTCGTTGAGTACGTTCACCATCAAAAACATATCGCCTTCATTGACAAAGAATTTGGAGTTAGTAACCAATTTGAATTGGTTGCCTCGCACTGACACCCCCCTAAAAACACGATCGATCGGTTTCATTTCAGAAGAGATGATGCCATCAAGCCGATGTATTGAAGCTCGATGCGCTTGTCTATCTACTCGCGAATGGAAGTCATAGGTCGATAGCAAGACTTTAAGGACATCGATGTTGGCCAAGGACAAATAGTTCAACGACATGTTGGCGATTAGCTGCCATTGTAATTCCCCATTAACCTGAGGGCTGACGGATTGAGTAGGCTTTGTGATGTTCTCGAACGTAGCATATGTCGGCGACTTATGGGTCGTATATGTGACATCTCCTACGGACAATCGCTCGGCTAAGTCTGCATTACTGCATTGCAATTTCATCAAGACCGTTTCGGAGCCTAGATCTGCTATATCACTATTGTGGGTATGAAAAGAAATATATCGCTCTAAGCCGCGACCACTCACACGCTCCCCTACTTTCGACTTATAGAATTCGCGTTTATCTCGCTGATTGATTTGATGCTCAAAAGTCTCAAATTCAATTAGAGGTTTACGTCGACGCTCGTCTTTACTCCAACTCTCAACACTTTCGATCGAGTACACTTCAAAATGATCTTGGCTGGTACTTTGTGGGCGCACTTTGTATTCATTGCGTCGGTGTTCAAGCCTTATCGGATCACCATCTTTCTCGAATAAGTTGACCGCCGGCGTGCAATGCAATCTTAAATGCTTATCTTTTAAAACAACTTCAGAAGGCAATGCCCGTTTAAAGTGAAACTTGATATTTACGTTACTACGCTGAGGAACGCCTTTTAGCCAATCTAGTCCTTGAACATCAAAGAACATGAACTTGTCAGGTAATGAGAACAGTTCCTGGAGTAAGCGATAGCCAGCGAACGAGTTTTTACTATATGGAAGTAACGCTTCGTCTTCATCGAAACCAACCGGTTTAACAAATTCTGGACCAAGCTTGTGTTTATAACCGCCACCAACATCTAGCTCCACATAATCTAGATATCTGAACAACCATAGGAACACTGTGCGCGAAATATGAATTTCACCATGGAGATGAAGTCTTAGGGTATCCAAACCAATGCGGGAAAGCTCGAGGCCATGCTCGGTGGACAATGTAATATCAATCGTTGAGCTTGTGCGGCTATTGGATTGCTCAATACCAGTGATGGTAATAGGGTATAGGTCGACATCGTAGCAAGTGCGGAATAAACACTGAGTTCCTTCCACTTGCTCGCTCGCCATCTCAGCCCCTCTTTTCACCACCGTTTTTTCCGTGACACTTCCGGTATGAGGTTTTAGCTCACTAATGCACATAGAAGGCACCGAGCGCATATAATGAGGCCATAGCAAAGTCATTAACGACTGAGTCAGCTCCGGCAACTCGTCATCGATTTTTTCACGAATTCGACCAGTCAGGAAAGCAAAACCTTCAAGCAGTCGCTCGACGTCGGGATCAAACGTTCCTTCCGATAAAAAATGCGTTAACTTGGGGTGATATTTAGCAAACTCACTACCAGCTTCACGCAGATAAGTGAGCTCATCTTGAAAGTATTTACTATTGCTCAAGTGATACCTACTAAACGTTAAATTGGCCGTCAGTACCCATGTAGACATCGATCGACATCGGCACCTTTCCACCGTTATGAGAGACTTCTCCACGAATACCAAAGCCCAACTGCAAAGGGTTATGGTGGTCTTCGCGATAATGAACTTCTACACTCCGCAAGCGGGGTTCGAAACGCTCTATTGTTGACGTTATATTCTTTTGAATGTGGCGAACAAGGTTGGTGTTGTTGGAGAGAACATCATTAAAGTCTGGTAATCCATACTCACCATCGATCATCGCATTACCTGAGTGCGTGTTCAGTAAATCAGCCAGGTGTAAATGTATAGACTCAATCAAATGCTTATGAGAAACCACTTTCTCGTAGCAACTTTTGGGTTCACCCAATTCGATTCGCTCTAAAAGTCGATAACCTTTTTCCATACTCAGTCCTATGAAAAAAGCAGCCAGTGTTTGCTGGCTGCTTGATAATGCTCTACTAAGCTTATTGGTCTAATTTACCAACCAAGGATAGGTCGAAGCTTGCACCCATGTACTTGAAGTGAGGACGGACAGACATAGATACCTTGTACCAACCTGGATCACCCTCTACGTCAGACACTTCAACTTTCGCTGCACGTAGAGGTCGACGACCACGTACTTCCGCTGGCGGGTTCTCTTGATCAGACACATACTGACGAATCCATTTGTTCAATTCAATTTCTAAGTCTGAACGCTCTTTCCAAGAACCAATCTGTTCGCGTTGAAGAACTTTAATGTAGTGAGCAAGACGGTTGATAATGAACATATATGGCAGCTGAGTACCTAGCTTATAGTTCATTTCAGCTTGTTTACCCTCTGGGGTATTGGCAAACACTTTAGGTTTCTGTACTGAGTTAGCAGAGAAGAACGCTGCATTGTCAGAACCTTTACGCATAGTAAGCGCGATGAAACCTTCTTCCGCTAATTCGTACTCACGGCGGTCAGAAACTAGAATCTCCGTTGGGATCTTAGTTTCGATTTGACCCATTGATTCAAAGTTGTATACCGGTAGATCGAATACCGCACCACCACTCTGTGGACCAATGATGTTTGGACACCAACGGTACTTCGCAAACGACTCGCTGATTTTCGAAGCCATCGCGTACGCAGAGTTACCCCATAGGTAGTTATGGTGGCTATCTGTTACCTGCTCGTCGTAATCGAATGCCTTGATTGGATTGTCTTCGACAGAGTATGGTGTGCGAAGCATAAAGCGAGAAGTACATAGACCCACATATCGCGCATCTTCATGCTCTCTGAACCCGCGCCATTTCGTGTACTGAGGACCTTCAAATACAGACTTAAGATCTTTCAGGTTCGGAAGTTCTTCATAGCTATCTAAACCAAAGAACTTTGAAGATGCAGATGTAATGAACGGAGCGTGAGACATAGCACCTACATTGGCCATGTACTCCATAAGCTTAATATCAGGAGAAGAAGATGAAAGCTGGTAGTCACAGATCACTGCACCTACTGGCTTACCACCGAATTGACCGTATTCACGCGTATAAATTTGCTTGTACAGGCCAGATTTAACAACTTCTGGTGCATCTTCAAAATCATCCAGAACTTCATCTTTCTTTGCAGAGATCAATTCAATTTGGATGTTCTCTCTGAAATCAGTGTGATCAACAAGATACTTTAGACCACGCCAGGTAGACTCAACCGCTTGAACCTCTTCGTTGTGAAGAATCGCGTCTACTTGCTTCGAAAGTTTCTGATCGATTTCAGAAATCATCAGATCAACCAACGATTGGTCAACTTTCTCAGTATTGGAGCTGCTTAATAGCTCACCGATAAATGCTTCAACACCGCGTTTTGCGACATCAAACCCTTCATCACTTGGCTTTAAACGTGTTTCATTAAGAATGCTATCCAGCAGTGAATCGGAAGCGGCTAAGGCAGCTTCTTGCTCTGGAGCTTGTGCTTCTGCAGACATGGTATCCCTTATTCTTCTTTCGCGCCTTGGTCTTCACCAATGCTTAATTCATCCAATAGTTTCTTTCTCGCTTCTTCATCTTGAAGCACTGCCGCAATCTTCTTACGGAACGCAGGAACATTTCCAAGAGGGCCTTTTAATGCAACTAGAGCCTCACGTAGTTCGAGTAAGCTATTAAGCTCCGGTACGCTTTTGGCGATCGCTTCTGGCGAAAAGTCCTTCATATTTTGGAACGTTAGATCGATGCCAATCTGTGCACCTTCTTCGTCTGAAAGTTGGTTTGGCACATTTGCTTTAACATTAGGAGCATAACCTTCAAGCACTTCGTTGAAGTTATCCTTGTCAATGTTAATCGGAGTACGTTCCTCGATTGGTGTTTCATCTGCACGCGCAGTGAAATCGCCTACAACCATCATGCTCAGCGGCAGTTCTACGTCTTCTTGCGCATCACCTGTTGCTGGAACATAACGGATATTAATTCGCTCTTTAGGAGCCACCGAGCCATCACGTGACATAATTAGTTCCTTATCTAACTCTGTAATTAGTCATAAATTGCTTGCCACTCGTCGTATTTCGCAGGTAAAAGATCTTTGGTTCGATACAACTGTTTGAGTGTTTTACGAATGAGGTCTTCCAACTGCGACGATAAGTGGGGTTCCCAGCTAGCAAGGTCAAACTCCTTTTGTACTTCCCACCCTTTCTCAAGATACGGTAAGCACAAAGGGTACAACCCTACTGACTGGTAAGCTGCTATCAGTTGTAAATACAGCATGAACTGCCCTCGGCCCGAGCTATCAAGTTCTAGCTTTCGAGCAAGTTCTGCAGCACGTTCCCCTAGGTTTTCTAGGGTAATATCCTCCATCAGCGATGAGTCTTCTTCGGTGATAACAACCGTCTGAACTACAGGTTGTGAGCACGATGAATCAGCAACTTGAGTAGACAACCAACTTATTGTCGCTTCATCTGCAAATGGTATAGAATTTTTGAATTTTAGATCTTCGATGCCGGCTAAAGACTCAACGAAACGTTTGACCTCATGCTTGACCGCAGCAGAGGCTTCATCGAATCCAAGGTTACTCAACATTAAGTAGACCAAGTAGTGGCCTGTTAACCAAAATGGCGCGTCTGTGAGCGTTCTTTCCAGACGCTTGATCGTATCAATATCGCTCTCTTGAAGAGCTTTATCACGATACTCCGCTTGCTGGTCTGTGGAGACAGCAAGACTTAAAGGAGTCTCAAAGTTTTGATGATCAGGCAGACCGTCAATCTCATCCCAAGTCAAATGGCGATAAATACGATACGCAAGTGGATCACGTGGATCTGAACCAATCATGACTTCAGCCACTTTTTTTAGTGTACGTTTCGAGGCCGTTGGAGATGTAAAGTCGGTATCAATGTCGACTTCTTGGATCACAGGTTTACTGCTAGCCCCGGAAGTTAAACTTGCTTGAGTATTTTTCGGCGCTTGAGTAGGTTTAACACTTTCACCCGCTGACACGGATTCTTGTACACCAGATTCAACGGAGGCTGATTCTGTTGAAGGCGTATTCTGAACCTGCGAATCTTGTGGCGGCGTGTTATCTACAGCTTGTTGCGACAAGACGTTTAGCTGAGTGCGAATCTCAAAAAAGTCCGCTTCAGAGTCGTGAAACACGTCATCAAACAATCTTTGCACTTCTTCAATAGCAGTAATACACGCTGAAACAATATCCCACGGTTGAGGCTCTTCAGCTAGTTTGTTGCATTGCAATTTAAACTGATGATTTAGCCACTCTACGGCACCGTCTCTTGCACGCTTTCGTGTTGGGTATAAATCAGAGCCATATACGCTTAACGCCTTGCTAAGCAGTATTAGCCCTTGCTCGAGGCCTTGCAGTCCCGTTTCTTCACTTTGTGCTCGAATGAGGTAACAGATTGCTTTTAGATCTTTGCTGTGTCTTTCAAGCACTTCCGTCGCATGAGTTTTGACCAATACCCAATCAACCGTCTCACCAAAGAGCGAACCAAACTTTTTGACTTCAGCTTCCATCATTTCATAACAAAACTCATAGCGAGCATCTTCTCCTGCTGGAGAAGCGTCAGAAATTGGAGCTAGCATCTTATCTTGATCAATTGCAGACATAATTAACTCCTCACCTCTGAGAAGTAGTCTTTCAACGCGCTGTCCACAGCCAACGCACCTCTAGCTGGTTCAGAAATCTGATGACTTTTATCAATTGATTCCTTCGCCATGCTATTGAGTACTTCAATGACCTCGTTGAATGTCTTTGGTGCGTTCGTTTCTAAGTCAGCTAATGAGTCGTGCAACCTTTGTTTGTCAAAGATTGATTGCTCAGTAACGGTGCTAAATAAAATAAACTCACTTCTAGCAACAATCAGATCTTTTACTTTCTGGCTCAGCTCTGGCGTATTACCAAAGAATGCCATTGCCGATTGAGCTTGATTAATCGCCTTGGTGTAGTAGTGGTCTTTAGCATTCTTCTCTACCAAGTTGTTGATGTTTGAAAGTACTTTGGCTGGTAGAACTTGGCTATAGAAATACGCCTCTGACTGACTGAGCAACCAAGCGGCTTTTAGCTCTTCATCCGCAAGCTTTGCGTCACCGTTCAAGATCAACTTAGTAAGCTGTTGCTCTTTACTTCCTGACAACGCAGAAAGTTTCAAAGAATTAATTGATGCAGTATTAAGCCCTGCCATTACTGCAGTAAGCGTTTTATCAGCATATGGGAATAATGCGCCATCACTGATCAGCTTCTGCTTAAGCTGAACGAGCTCTTTGCGCAAGTCGACCAACTCCTTAGGTAGATCGTCAGCAAGAAGTTGATAGGATTGCAGTTCAGTTTGATTACTCTTGTACAACTTGGAGAGTTTTGTTTGCTGCACCTGATATGCTTCTCGATAAGGTGCCGTCGTGACAACATTTTTCTCCATGTCGTTGAGAGAGAATTCAATATCCCAAGGGGACTGCCCTAGAAATGAAGCCGTCTGCGCGGGCTTTATCACGCTCACTCCTTCATTAGAAGACTGAGCAGGGTTGATAATAGATTTCCACTCTGGTTGGCTTTGGTTGTACAAGTAGTTACCTGTAATGGCGACTACACTTAGTACTAGGCTTGCCTCAAGTATCTTAAAGCGCCCGTAACCAGATTTCTCATGCGGTTTACGATGAGTCAGTAGCAAATCAGCATTACGTAAGCTGCTAAATATTGGCGCATTCGATTTAGCATCAATCGCTTGAGTATCAATTCGCGCAACTTGCTGAGCAAAGGAAATTGCTGTGTAGCCGTGCCCTCTTGGGTTGTTAATGACTTCTTTGAGCAGTTTCCAAATATGATTAGGAATAAGCGGGGCACGCTTGCGATCTTTCAGTTGCTTATGCCACGCATCACCAAAAACAGCGCCCAAAAATAGGTGCCCTGTTAGCAAAGCTAATGAATAAACATCATCTTGAGGTTCTGTCGTCCCAGTCTCTAAATAGAGCGGAGAGGCGTAACTTAAACTGGCTTCTGAATAGGTTTCTGATTCGCCAATGTAGCGTGCAGCTCCGAAATCAATCAGCTTTACATAATCGCCTTCACTGACAAGAACATTTGAGGGTTTGATGTCTAGATGGCATATGCCTCGTGTATGCATATACTCGAGTGCACCAGCGAGTTGGTAAACCAACCATGCGATATGATCGTGACGAAAGCCTTTTGTAGAATAACGCTCCATTTTTTCTGCCAAAGACTCGCCTTGAATCCACTCGTACATCAGATATGGGCGCTCAAATTCATTACCAACTTTAATGAACTCGGCGACACTCGGATGTTGTGAAATTTCTAGTCTGCTGGCCTCATTAACCAACATCTTAGCTGCCAAGTCTGTCGCGTCTTCATTGACTACCTTGCAACAGATTTGCTTGTCTGGCTGACCTTTTTTAGCAAGATGGTAAACCGTTGTCCTACCGTTTTTCGACGGCAGTGTGTCTAGCACATCAAATTGTGAAAAAAGAACGTATTCAAGCTTTGGCTTATTCTTATTCGCCAAACGTTGTTCATTCTGTTTTTTTCTCTCAATGGCTTTTACAACCAACTGATCAATATATCCTTTGGCTGCTCCCTGCTTATCAGACACTCTGCACTCTTTAATCGAAAAATATTATTGAGCGCAGATAATATTTGCTGATATATCCCAGTTTCAAGGCTGGTATTAAAAACGAACAGTACACCTATTATTTTAGTTATTATTACTAGGTAATCTGCGTCTTAAACTTACGCTTTAACTATGCAAATTACCTAGTTTTATTATTAATAATATCAACCAAAGTAAATCGTGATATTAATGTAAGAATTTAGAAGTGATCTGAATCAACATGCTAGTAATTGCAGTAACGCCTTGTCACTCTTAAAACCAAACATCATAAGCGTTGTAGGATGATTGAAATGGTGGTGGCCTACTGCGTAAGAAACCAGAGCAAGTGCGGAAGAACTTCCCATAGTACCCCATAGTTCATTAATTAAGTGAGGCTGTTGAGGTTGAATGAAACGCTCGGCTTTTGCACCTAGAGCGAAACCATAATCTTCTGTATGTTCACGTAAGTTGGTCATGTCTGAATATACTTCACCAAATGATTCGATCTGGCGACTCGCGCGCTGAACTAGACGATACATACCTCTACGGTCAGAAACACATGGCTCAACGTCCATATAGCCTAACTGTGCTTTGGGCTTTAGCTTCAAGGTTTCAACGACGTTTCTACGACATAAGATTAAACCAGCGCCACCTTCACTTGGGATAATACCCCAAGGATTGTTGGTACTCATAACCTTGGCATGTTCGATCAAATCACTCATAGACTCCACTAAGGAATCGACAGAAATGCACATCATTGCATCATTGTCATCTAAGGACTTCATTGCTTTAAGTAGGAATGATGCACCACTAGAATGGACCACATCAATTTTTGAAATAAACCCCGAATAAGTACTTTCGCCTAGCCATTCCTGCATCTTAACTAACGAAACTTCATTAGGTACTGAGATAACCAACGGGATAGGTTTCAGTGATGGCGGTATTTGTTTCAGCAAGGAATCAAGTATCCCGCCGGCCAAGTCGCAGGCTTTATCAAACAGCGGCTGTGCTTTTGTGTAGTCGATCTTGGCGTACGTAAAGCGCTCAATACCGTCGTCTCCTTCCAGTTGCTCAAACCTCGCCAAATCCGCTTTCGCAACAGAGGTAGCGATTTCCAAATTCATACCTGTAGGAGAAACCACTTCCATTCCCAGCACATAACGGCCAGTGGAACCATTCATATTCCTAGCTCTCTTGTTGATTGATTATTGATGTTGATACCAACAAGTGTTCTTTGTCTTGGCACAAAAATGAAGCACTGTAACTCATTGATATTGTTTTATCTTCTGTATTTATAAATATGGTGTAGATCGCCATTGGAGCCTGATAGGATTCATCTTGAAATTTGGCGACTGCCGTATATTTGTCTTTGGGGATACGAAATGAAATCGTGTCATCATGGCAGAAGCCGCTCATCATCAACCGCTCACCACCAGCCAAATGACCTTTACACTGTTGGTCTTGAGGTGCACTCTGGTAAAACTTTTGGCTAAAATCTTGTGGTAGCAACGGCTTACGATTATCTATCCAATCCTCGTCAAATGTTCCCGCCAGTGTTTGGCGAGATTCAAAAAAAGGTGGCAAAGGGCCGAAGCCTGCGACGCGCAATTTGGCACCTGTAGCGCTCCAATCTTCGTTGGGATAAAACACCGAGGGCACTCTCTGTTTCAACAATTCATCTGTTGAACTCGCAATTCCTCCACCGATTCGATTACGAATGTCTCCACCAATTGCACAAGAATAATCAATGTCTTTTTCGACAAAAGGAATAGGCTGACTTAACGTAACGCTCCCGCCATGCTCTACCCAAATACGGTCGCCATGAATAGAAAGAGTTTTATCAACGTGACCATCAATGAGCACTCTGCACTCCTGTTTAGTCACCGGCTTTTTAGCGTAACTTCTCGCCTTACCAAACACCAAAACATCGGTGTTATCTTTTGTGTAAGCAAACTCGTGATCCACTTTCATCGCCGAAAATCCGGGCTCCCCTAGATATTGCGGGTCATCGTGAATGTCACTCTGAGCGAGCACACTCCAGTTATTCCCATCAAACTGCCACGTTCGTTTGCCTACGACGACCCATACTTCGCGCCCGTGCTCGTCACGTTGAAATCGACCTTTTACCGATAGCTCAGAATGCGGTTCAATATCCCATAACTGCATTGTTGCTCCTTAAATTGAATCGCTCGCTAACAGAAGGTGTGACTTTTAAATTGTGGAAGTTCCAATCTTGTTGATAAACGGGCATAACCATGTGCCAAGAAATGTAAGCCCTTGATTGGATGCAAAGTTGTCTCCAGAGCCACTTCCGGAATACAAAATCAATATTAGGGTCCCGCATAGCTGCTAACGTCGTCTCGAAACTAAGCGCATTACCGAGCCTACTCGGCAAGTTTTGCTTATGTTTGTCTTGTGCAACCCACTGGCTAAGTAGATCGTGTATGTCTTGTAGACTGTATTCGACCCCAAAACTCTGCGGTTCAATAGGCAGTCGGGAACCATATACAACATACAGCGCTTGAAGCCAGTTCTCAGCTTGATGCTCTTCAAGCTTCGATAGATTATCGAGCACTTGTGGAACCAGGTTGCAGTCTCCACTTAAGACAAAATCCACAGGCGCTAGAGGCGATTCAATATCGAACTCCATAAACTCTTTGAGTTCTAGCAACTTAGCGTATGTTTTGATTTTGGGTGACGAAATATGTTTAGCGTCAATACCAAAATTTCTGCGAAACCAAGTACTTCTATCACCTTTAGTAATAAGGCGTTCGAAGAGATACTGGTCACCTTGAGCATTCTCGTTAATCCAGCTGACGCCGTCTTCAACATCTTGTAATGCCAAAACAGGAAATGCTATCTCTGAGTCGATACATCCTGACTTATTCCAATGTTTAATCAGTGCAACGCTCAAAGTCTGTCGTAGACGTAAGCATTCAAAGTAAAGAGAAGCCGACTTTGCCTGCCCTTCGATAAGTTCTGCCAACACGTTGTCGAGAGAAGGTAGTGATGAGTGGGTGGCGATAAGCATCGCAGTGGTTGTATCCAGTTCTTCAAGATACTTCACCCCACACAATAGATTGTTTAGTTCATTACCAAACTCATCTTGAAACATCAGCCAAGTATAGAGGCTAGGCTCGACATCCTTTTGCTGATGTATTAACCCAGGCGCTAACCTATAGAAGGACAAGTACACTTGTTTTAGCTCTTCGATTTGCCGCTCTATTAATTGCAAATAGTCATTGTCTCGACTTGGGTAGCCTCTTTTATGTATCTGAACCCTTTGCCTAAGAAGAAAGCCCAGACTTTCTGAAGCCAGTAGCAGTTTTTCATTGCTAAAACTTAACCAATTCTCTGGCAAAGCTGAAAGCTCTTCAATCGTTCGCTCTGCTTCTTTTAAGGCTAAGTCAAGCTGTTGGTTGGTTATAGGGGCATTGAGGTGCTCTACACCGATTCTTTGTCGCATCTATTGTTCCATATCCGGCGTGCCATAGCGTAATGGCTATCAGTTAATCGCTATCGTTCCGCCCTGAATTTTCTGGGCTTTCTCTGCTTGAGAAGTGACATATTTGGCTTTCGTTGTAATGCGACCATCACGCCCGCTGTAACGCGTTTGCGTCTCACCGCTTCGAACAACAAGCTCTTGCTCCGTCTCAATGACAATCTTTTTAGCCCTAAGAACAAACTCTTCTGACTCATCAAGGATCGAGAAAAAAATGTCCGTCACTAAAGGTAAGCCCAAATCATCATTCAAAAATTCGATGCGACAAAGAATCGGTGTAGAGCACCTCAATGCCCCTATAACCAACCAACAGCTTGACTTAGCCTTAAAAGAAGCAGAGCGAACGATTGAAGAGCTTTCAGCTTTGCCAGAGAATTGGTTAAGTTTTAGCAATGAAAAACTGCTACTGGCTTCAGAAAGTCTGGGCTTTCTTCTTAGGCAAAGGGTTCAGATACATAAAAGAGGCTACCCAAGTCGAGACAATGACTATTTGCAATTAATAGAGCGGCAAATCGAAGAGCTAAAACAAGTGTACTTGTCCTTCTATAGGTTAGCGCCTGGGTTAATACATCAGCAAAAGGATGTCGAGCCTAGCCTCTATACTTGGCTGATGTTTCAAGATGAGTTTGGTAATGAACTAAACAATCTATTGTGTGGGGTGAAGTATCTTGAAGAACTGGATACAACCACTGCGATGCTTATCGCCACCCACTCATCACTACCTTCTCTCGACAACGTGTTGGCAGAACTTATCGAAGGGCAGGCAAAGTCGGCTTCTCTTTACTTTGAATGCTTACGTCTACGACAGACTTTGAGCGTTGCACTGATTAAACATTGGAATAAGTCAGGATGTATCGACTCAGAGATAGCATTTCCTGTTTTGGCATTACAAGATGTTGAAGACGGCGTCAGCTGGATTAACGAGAATGCTCAAGGTGACCAGTATCTCTTCGAACGCCTTATTACTAAAGGTGATAGAAGTACTTGGTTTCGCAGAAATTTTGGTATTGACGCTAAACATATTTCGTCACCCAAAATCAAAACATACGCTAAGTTGCTAGAACTCAAAGAGTTTATGGAGTTCGATATTGAATCGCCTCTAGCGCCTGTGGATTTTGTCTTAAGTGGAGACTGCAACCTGGTTCCACAAGTGCTCGATAATCTATCGAAGCTTGAAGAGCATCAAGCTGAGAACTGGCTTCAAGCGCTGTATGTTGTATATGGTTCCCGACTGCCTATTGAACCGCAGAGTTTTGGGGTCGAATACAGTCTACAAGACATACACGATCTACTTAGCCAGTGGGTTGCACAAGACAAACATAAGCAAAACTTGCCGAGTAGGCTCGGTAATGCGCTTAGTTTCGAGACGACGTTAGCAGCTATGCGGGACCCTAATATTGATTTTGTATTCCGGAAGTGGCTCTGGAGACAACTTTGCATCCAATCAAGGGCTTACATTTCTTGGCACATGGTTATGCCCGTTTATCAACAAGATTGGAACTTCCACAATTTAAAAGTCACACCTTCTGTTAGCGAGCGATTCAATTTAAGGAGCAACAATGCAGTTATGGGATATTGAACCGCATTCTGAGCTATCGGTAAAAGGTCGATTTCAACGTGACGAGCACGGGCGCGAAGTATGGGTCGTCGTAGGCAAACGAACGTGGCAGTTTGATGGGAATAACTGGAGTGTGCTCGCTCAGAGTGACATTCACGATGACCCGCAATATCTAGGGGAGCCCGGATTTTCGGCGATGAAAGTGGATCACGAGTTTGCTTACACAAAAGATAACACCGATGTTTTGGTGTTTGGTAAGGCGAGAAGTTACGCTAAAAAGCCGGTGACTAAACAGGAGTGCAGAGTGCTCATTGATGGTCACGTTGATAAAACTCTTTCTATTCATGGCGACCGTATTTGGGTAGAGCATGGCGGGAGCGTTACGTTAAGTCAGCCTATTCCTTTTGTCGAAAAAGACATTGATTATTCTTGTGCAATTGGTGGAGACATTCGTAATCGAATCGGTGGAGGAATTGCGAGTTCAACAGATGAATTGTTGAAACAGAGAGTGCCCTCGGTGTTTTATCCCAACGAAGATTGGAGCGCTACAGGTGCCAAATTGCGCGTCGCAGGCTTCGGCCCTTTGCCACCTTTTTTTGAATCTCGCCAAACACTGGCGGGAACATTTGACGAGGATTGGATAGATAATCGTAAGCCGTTGCTACCACAAGATTTTAGCCAAAAGTTTTACCAGAGTGCACCTCAAGACCAACAGTGTAAAGGTCATTTGGCTGGTGGTGAGCGGTTGATGATGAGCGGCTTCTGCCATGATGACACGATTTCATTTCGTATCCCCAAAGACAAATATACGGCAGTCGCCAAATTTCAAGATGAATCCTATCAGGCTCCAATGGCGATCTACACCATATTTATAAATACAGAAGATAAAACAATATCAATGAGTTACAGTGCTTCATTTTTGTGCCAAGACAAAGAACACTTGTTGGTATCAACATCAATAATCAATCAACAAGAGAGCTAGGAATATGAATGGTTCCACTGGCCGTTATGTGCTGGGAATGGAAGTGGTTTCTCCTACAGGTATGAATTTGGAAATCGCTACCTCTGTTGCGAAAGCGGATTTGGCGAGGTTTGAGCAACTGGAAGGAGACGACGGTATTGAGCGCTTTACGTACGCCAAGATCGACTACACAAAAGCACAGCCGCTGTTTGATAAAGCCTGCGACTTGGCCGGCGGGATACTTGATTCCTTGCTGAAACAAATACCGCCATCACTGAAACCTATCCCGTTGGTTATCTCAGTACCTAATGAAGTTTCGTTAGTTAAGATGCAGGAATGGCTAGGCGAAAGTACTTATTCGGGGTTTATTTCAAAAATTGATGTGGTCCATTCTAGTGGTGCATCATTCCTACTTAAAGCAATGAAGTCCTTAGATGACAATGATGCAATGATGTGCATTTCTGTCGATTCCTTAGTGGAGTCTATGAGTGATTTGATCGAACATGCCAAGGTTATGAGTACCAACAATCCTTGGGGTATTATCCCAAGTGAAGGTGGCGCTGGTTTAATCTTATGTCGTAGAAACGTCGTTGAAACCTTGAAGCTAAAGCCCAAAGCACAGTTAGGCTATATGGACGTTGAGCCATGTGTTTCTGACCGTAGAGGTATGTATCGTCTAGTTCAGCGCGCGAGTCGCCAGATCGAATCATTTGGTGAAGTATATTCAGACATGACCAACTTACGTGAACATACAGAAGATTATGGTTTCGCTCTAGGTGCAAAAGCCGAGCGTTTCATTCAACCTCAACAGCCTCACTTAATTAATGAACTATGGGGTACTATGGGAAGTTCTTCCGCACTTGCTCTGGTTTCTTACGCAGTAGGCCACCACCATTTCAATCATCCTACAACGCTTATGATGTTTGGTTTTAAGAGTGACAAGGCGTTACTGCAATTACTAGCATGTTGATTCAGATCACTTCTAAATTCTTACATTAATATCACGATTTACTTTGGTTGATATTATTAATAATAAAACTAGGTAATTTGCATAGTTAAAGCGTAAGTTTAAGACGCAGATTACCTAGTAATAATAACTAAAATAATAGGTGTACTGTTCGTTTTTAATACCAGCCTTGAAACTGGGATATATCAGCAAATATTATCTGCGCTCAATAATATTTTTCGATTAAAGAGTGCAGAGTGTCTGATAAGCAGGGAGCAGCCAAAGGATATATTGATCAGTTGGTTGTAAAAGCCATTGAGAGAAAAAAACAGAATGAACAACGTTTGGCGAATAAGAATAAGCCAAAGCTTGAATACGTTCTTTTTTCACAATTTGATGTGCTAGACACACTGCCGTCGAAAAACGGTAGGACAACGGTTTACCATCTTGCTAAAAAAGGTCAGCCAGACAAGCAAATCTGTTGCAAGGTAGTCAATGAAGACGCGACAGACTTGGCAGCTAAGATGTTGGTTAATGAGGCCAGCAGACTAGAAATTTCACAACATCCGAGTGTCGCCGAGTTCATTAAAGTTGGTAATGAATTTGAGCGCCCATATCTGATGTACGAGTGGATTCAAGGCGAGTCTTTGGCAGAAAAAATGGAGCGTTATTCTACAAAAGGCTTTCGTCACGATCATATCGCATGGTTGGTTTACCAACTCGCTGGTGCACTCGAGTATATGCATACACGAGGCATATGCCATCTAGACATCAAACCCTCAAATGTTCTTGTCAGTGAAGGCGATTATGTAAAGCTGATTGATTTCGGAGCTGCACGCTACATTGGCGAATCAGAAACCTATTCAGAAGCCAGTTTAAGTTACGCCTCTCCGCTCTATTTAGAGACTGGGACGACAGAACCTCAAGATGATGTTTATTCATTAGCTTTGCTAACAGGGCACCTATTTTTGGGCGCTGTTTTTGGTGATGCGTGGCATAAGCAACTGAAAGATCGCAAGCGTGCCCCGCTTATTCCTAATCATATTTGGAAACTGCTCAAAGAAGTCATTAACAACCCAAGAGGGCACGGCTACACAGCAATTTCCTTTGCTCAGCAAGTTGCGCGAATTGATACTCAAGCGATTGATGCTAAATCGAATGCGCCAATATTTAGCAGCTTACGTAATGCTGATTTGCTACTGACTCATCGTAAACCGCATGAGAAATCTGGTTACGGGCGCTTTAAGATACTTGAGGCAAGCCTAGTACTAAGTGTAGTCGCCATTACAGGTAACTACTTGTACAACCAAAGCCAACCAGAGTGGAAATCTATTATCAACCCTGCTCAGTCTTCTAATGAAGGAGTGAGCGTGATAAAGCCCGCGCAGACGGCTTCATTTCTAGGGCAGTCCCCTTGGGATATTGAATTCTCTCTCAACGACATGGAGAAAAATGTTGTCACGACGGCACCTTATCGAGAAGCATATCAGGTGCAGCAAACAAAACTCTCCAAGTTGTACAAGAGTAATCAAACTGAACTGCAATCCTATCAACTTCTTGCTGACGATCTACCTAAGGAGTTGGTCGACTTGCGCAAAGAGCTCGTTCAGCTTAAGCAGAAGCTGATCAGTGATGGCGCATTATTCCCATATGCTGATAAAACGCTTACTGCAGTAATGGCAGGGCTTAATACTGCATCAATTAATTCTTTGAAACTTTCTGCGTTGTCAGGAAGTAAAGAGCAACAGCTTACTAAGTTGATCTTGAACGGTGACGCAAAGCTTGCGGATGAAGAGCTAAAAGCCGCTTGGTTGCTCAGTCAGTCAGAGGCGTATTTCTATAGCCAAGTTCTACCAGCCAAAGTACTTTCAAACATCAACAACTTGGTAGAGAAGAATGCTAAAGACCACTACTACACCAAGGCGATTAATCAAGCTCAATCGGCAATGGCATTCTTTGGTAATACGCCAGAGCTGAGCCAGAAAGTAAAAGATCTGATTGTTGCTAGAAGTGAGTTTATTTTATTTAGCACCGTTACTGAGCAATCAATCTTTGACAAACAAAGGTTGCACGACTCATTAGCTGACTTAGAAACGAACGCACCAAAGACATTCAACGAGGTCATTGAAGTACTCAATAGCATGGCGAAGGAATCAATTGATAAAAGTCATCAGATTTCTGAACCAGCTAGAGGTGCGTTGGCTGTGGACAGCGCGTTGAAAGACTACTTCTCAGAGGTGAGGAGTTAATTATGTCTGCAATTGATCAAGATAAGATGCTAGCTCCAATTTCTGACGCTTCTCCAGCAGGAGAAGATGCTCGCTATGAGTTTTGTTATGAAATGATGGAAGCTGAAGTCAAAAAGTTTGGTTCGCTCTTTGGTGAGACGGTTGATTGGGTATTGGTCAAAACTCATGCGACGGAAGTGCTTGAAAGACACAGCAAAGATCTAAAAGCAATCTGTTACCTCATTCGAGCACAAAGTGAAGAAACGGGACTGCAAGGCCTCGAGCAAGGGCTAATACTGCTTAGCAAGGCGTTAAGCGTATATGGCTCTGATTTATACCCAACACGAAAGCGTGCAAGAGACGGTGCCGTAGAGTGGCTAAATCATCAGTTTAAATTGCAATGCAACAAACTAGCTGAAGAGCCTCAACCGTGGGATATTGTTTCAGCGTGTATTACTGCTATTGAAGAAGTGCAAAGATTGTTTGATGACGTGTTTCACGACTCTGAAGCGGACTTTTTTGAGATTCGCACTCAGCTAAACGTCTTGTCGCAACAAGCTGTAGATAACACGCCGCCACAAGATTCGCAGGTTCAGAATACGCCTTCAACAGAATCAGCCTCCGTTGAATCTGGTGTACAAGAATCCGTGTCAGCGGGTGAAAGTGTTAAACCTACTCAAGCGCCGAAAAATACTCAAGCAAGTTTAACTTCCGGGGCTAGCAGTAAACCTGTGATCCAAGAAGTCGACATTGATACCGACTTTACATCTCCAACGGCCTCGAAACGTACACTAAAAAAAGTGGCTGAAGTCATGATTGGTTCAGATCCACGTGATCCACTTGCGTATCGTATTTATCGCCATTTGACTTGGGATGAGATTGACGGTCTGCCTGATCATCAAAACTTTGAGACTCCTTTAAGTCTTGCTGTCTCCACAGACCAGCAAGCGGAGTATCGTGATAAAGCTCTTCAAGAGAGCGATATTGATACGATCAAGCGTCTGGAAAGAACGCTCACAGACGCGCCATTTTGGTTAACAGGCCACTACTTGGTCTACTTAATGTTGAGTAACCTTGGATTCGATGAAGCCTCTGCTGCGGTCAAGCATGAGGTCAAACGTTTCGTTGAGTCTTTAGCCGGCATCGAAGATCTAAAATTCAAAAATTCTATACCATTTGCAGATGAAGCGACAATAAGTTGGTTGTCTACTCAAGTTGCTGATTCATCGTGCTCACAACCTGTAGTTCAGACGGTTGTTATCACCGAAGAAGACTCATCGCTGATGGAGGATATTACCCTAGAAAACCTAGGGGAACGTGCTGCAGAACTTGCTCGAAAGCTAGAACTTGATAGCTCGGGCCGAGGGCAGTTCATGCTGTATTTACAACTGATAGCAGCTTACCAGTCAGTAGGGTTGTACCCTTTGTGCTTACCGTATCTTGAGAAAGGGTGGGAAGTACAAAAGGAGTTTGACCTTGCTAGCTGGGAACCCCACTTATCGTCGCAGTTGGAAGACCTCATTCGTAAAACACTCAAACAGTTGTATCGAACCAAAGATCTTTTACCTGCGAAATACGACGAGTGGCAAGCAATTTATGACTAATTACAGAGTTAGATAAGGAACTAATTATGTCACGTGATGGCTCGGTGGCTCCTAAAGAGCGAATTAATATCCGTTATGTTCCAGCAACAGGTGATGCGCAAGAAGACGTAGAACTGCCGCTGAGCATGATGGTTGTAGGCGATTTCACTGCGCGTGCAGATGAAACACCAATCGAGGAACGTACTCCGATTAACATTGACAAGGATAACTTCAACGAAGTGCTTGAAGGTTATGCTCCTAATGTTAAAGCAAATGTGCCAAACCAACTTTCAGACGAAGAAGGTGCACAGATTGGCATCGATCTAACGTTCCAAAATATGAAGGACTTTTCGCCAGAAGCGATCGCCAAAAGCGTACCGGAGCTTAATAGCTTACTCGAACTACGTGAGGCTCTAGTTGCATTAAAAGGCCCTCTTGGAAATGTTCCTGCGTTCCGTAAGAAGATTGCGGCAGTGCTTCAAGATGAAGAAGCGAGAAAGAAACTATTGGATGAATTAAGCATTGGTGAAGACCAAGGCGCGAAAGAAGAATAAGGGATACCATGTCTGCAGAAGCACAAGCTCCAGAGCAAGAAGCTGCCTTAGCCGCTTCCGATTCACTGCTGGATAGCATTCTTAATGAAACACGTTTAAAGCCAAGTGATGAAGGGTTTGATGTCGCAAAACGCGGTGTTGAAGCATTTATCGGTGAGCTATTAAGCAGCTCCAATACTGAGAAAGTTGACCAATCGTTGGTTGATCTGATGATTTCTGAAATCGATCAGAAACTTTCGAAGCAAGTAGACGCGATTCTTCACAACGAAGAGGTTCAAGCGGTTGAGTCTACCTGGCGTGGTCTAAAGTATCTTGTTGATCACACTGATTTCAGAGAGAACATCCAAATTGAATTGATCTCTGCAAAGAAAGATGAAGTTCTGGATGATTTTGAAGATGCACCAGAAGTTGTTAAATCTGGCCTGTACAAGCAAATTTATACGCGTGAATACGGTCAATTCGGTGGTAAGCCAGTAGGTGCAGTGATCTGTGACTACCAGCTTTCATCTTCTTCTCCTGATATTAAGCTTATGGAGTACATGGCCAATGTAGGTGCTATGTCTCACGCTCCGTTCATTACATCTGCATCTTCAAAGTTCTTTGGTTTAGATAGCTATGAAGAACTTCCGAACCTGAAAGATCTTAAGTCTGTATTTGAAGGTCCTCAGTACACGAAATGGCGCGGGTTCAGAGAGCATGAAGATGCGCGATATGTGGGTCTATGTACTTCTCGCTTTATGCTTCGCACACCATACTCTGTCGAAGACAATCCAATCAAGGCATTCGATTACGACGAGCAGGTAACAGATAGCCACCATAACTACCTATGGGGTAACTCTGCGTACGCGATGGCTTCGAAAATCAGCGAGTCGTTTGCGAAGTACCGTTGGTGTCCAAACATCATTGGTCCACAGAGTGGTGGTGCGGTATTCGATCTACCGGTATACAACTTTGAATCAATGGGTCAAATCGAAACTAAGATCCCAACGGAGATTCTAGTTTCTGACCGCCGTGAGTACGAATTAGCGGAAGAAGGTTTCATCGCGCTTACTATGCGTAAAGGTTCTGACAATGCAGCGTTCTTCTCTGCTAACTCAGTACAGAAACCTAAAGTGTTTGCCAATACCCCAGAGGGTAAACAAGCTGAAATGAACTATAAGCTAGGTACTCAGCTGCCATATATGTTCATTATCAACCGTCTTGCTCACTACATTAAAGTTCTTCAACGCGAACAGATTGGTTCTTGGAAAGAGCGTTCAGACTTAGAAATTGAATTGAACAAATGGATTCGTCAGTATGTGTCTGATCAAGAGAACCCGCCAGCGGAAGTACGTGGTCGTCGACCTCTACGTGCAGCGAAAGTTGAAGTGTCTGACGTAGAGGGTGATCCAGGTTGGTACAAGGTATCTATGTCTGTCCGTCCTCACTTCAAGTACATGGGTGCAAGCTTCGACCTATCCTTGGTTGGTAAATTAGACCAATAAGCTTAGTAGAGCATTATCAAGCAGCCAGCAAACACTGGCTGCTTTTTTCATAGGACTGAGTATGGAAAAAGGTTATCGACTTTTAGAGCGAATCGAATTGGGTGAACCCAAAAGTTGCTACGAGAAAGTGGTTTCTCATAAGCATTTGATTGAGTCTATACATTTACACCTGGCTGATTTACTGAACACGCACTCAGGTAATGCGATGATCGATGGTGAGTATGGATTACCAGACTTTAATGATGTTCTCTCCAACAACACCAACCTTGTTCGCCACATTCAAAAGAATATAACGTCAACAATAGAGCGTTTCGAACCCCGCTTGCGGAGTGTAGAAGTTCATTATCGCGAAGACCACCATAACCCTTTGCAGTTGGGCTTTGGTATTCGTGGAGAAGTCTCTCATAACGGTGGAAAGGTGCCGATGTCGATCGATGTCTACATGGGTACTGACGGCCAATTTAACGTTTAGTAGGTATCACTTGAGCAATAGTAAATACTTTCAAGATGAGCTCACTTATCTGCGTGAAGCTGGTAGTGAGTTTGCTAAATATCACCCCAAGTTAACGCATTTTTTATCGGAAGGAACGTTTGATCCCGACGTCGAGCGACTGCTTGAAGGTTTTGCTTTCCTGACTGGTCGAATTCGTGAAAAAATCGATGACGAGTTGCCGGAGCTGACTCAGTCGTTAATGACTTTGCTATGGCCTCATTATATGCGCTCGGTGCCTTCTATGTGCATTAGTGAGCTAAAACCTCATACCGGAAGTGTCACGGAAAAAACGGTGGTGAAAAGAGGGGCTGAGATGGCGAGCGAGCAAGTGGAAGGAACTCAGTGTTTATTCCGCACTTGCTACGATGTCGACCTATACCCTATTACCATCACTGGTATTGAGCAATCCAATAGCCGCACAAGCTCAACGATTGATATTACATTGTCCACCGAGCATGGCCTCGAGCTTTCCCGCATTGGTTTGGATACCCTAAGACTTCATCTCCATGGTGAAATTCATATTTCGCGCACAGTGTTCCTATGGTTGTTCAGATATCTAGATTATGTGGAGCTAGATGTTGGTGGCGGTTATAAACACAAGCTTGGTCCAGAATTTGTTAAACCGGTTGGTTTCGATGAAGACGAAGCGTTACTTCCATATAGTAAAAACTCGTTCGCTGGCTATCGCTTACTCCAGGAACTGTTCTCATTACCTGACAAGTTCATGTTCTTTGATGTTCAAGGACTAGATTGGCTAAAAGGCGTTCCTCAGCGTAGTAACGTAAATATCAAGTTTCACTTTAAACGGGCATTGCCTTCTGAAGTTGTTTTAAAAGATAAGCATTTAAGATTGCATTGCACGCCGGCGGTCAACTTATTCGAGAAAGATGGTGATCCGATAAGGCTTGAACACCGACGCAATGAATACAAAGTGCGCCCACAAAGTACCAGCCAAGATCATTTTGAAGTGTACTCGATCGAAAGTGTTGAGAGTTGGAGTAAAGACGAGCGTCGACGTAAACCTCTAATTGAATTTGAGACTTTTGAGCATCAAATCAATCAGCGAGATAAACGCGAATTCTATAAGTCGAAAGTAGGGGAGCGTGTGAGTGGTCGCGGCTTAGAGCGATATATTTCTTTTCATACCCACAATAGTGATATAGCAGATCTAGGCTCCGAAACGGTCTTGATGAAATTGCAATGCAGTAATGCAGACTTAGCCGAGCGATTGTCCGTAGGAGATGTCACATATACGACCCATAAGTCGCCGACATATGCTACGTTCGAGAACATCACAAAGCCTACTCAATCCGTCAGCCCTCAGGTTAATGGGGAATTACAATGGCAGCTAATCGCCAACATGTCGTTGAACTATTTGTCCTTGGCCAACATCGATGTCCTTAAAGTCTTGCTATCGACCTATGACTTCCATTCGCGAGTAGATAGACAAGCGCATCGAGCTTCAATACATCGGCTTGATGGCATCATCTCTTCTGAAATGAAACCGATCGATCGTGTTTTTAGGGGGGTGTCAGTGCGAGGCAACCAATTCAAATTGGTTACTAACTCCAAATTCTTTGTCAATGAAGGCGATATGTTTTTGATGGTGAACGTACTCAACGAGTTCATCAGACTTTATTCAAGTGTTAATTCATTTACAGAACTTGAGGTTTTTGATGAAGCAAGTGGTGAAGTCTACAACTGGGCAAGCTTAATCGGGCAACAGACAATACTATGATTGAAGCAATATCCAAAGATTCCCATGAGTTTAGCTTCTATCAAGCGGTTCTTCTGCTTGAAAAGCACTATCAGCGCCTTCCTGACTGCGAATTTTCCGCGGTTGGAGAAAACAAGTACTTTCACCAAGAACGTATTGAGTTTAGTGTTTCGCCGAAACTCAGTTTCCCGAAGAGTGACATGGACTTCATTGTCCATATGGAGCGCAATGGTCAGCAGTACTCCCGAATTGAAACCAATTTTCTTGGATTGCATGGCGCTAGCTCACCACTCCCGGCTTCTTATACCGAAAAACTAGCTGGACGAGAGGAAGAAGAAAATCCGGTAAAAAGCTTTTTTGATTTCTTCCACAATCGTTATACGAGTTTACTCTATAGAGTCTGGAAGAAATATCGCTACCACGTGCAGTATCAAAGTGGTGCTAGTGACGCGTTCTCTGGAAGAATACTGCACTTAGCTGGCCTGTCTGGTGTGATGCAAGATTGTGATGTGGCGGAGTTGGATAGGGCGAAAATACTTTCCTATGTCAACCAACTATCCACTCGTACACGTTCTCCTAAGTTGATTGCGGGGATAGTTTCTCACTACTTTGCTCTTCAGAGTGTAAGAATAGAAGAATGGGTCTATCGCAGGGTAAGTATTGCTGAGTGTCAGAGAAACAAGCTCAACAGAATGAACTGTGTTCTAGGTCAGAACCTGCATTTAGGCCAAAGTATTGCCGATTTAAATGGTAAGTTTAATCTTTGCATTGACGATATCGACTTTGCTACGTTTCGGCGGTTTTCTTATGGCGGCGAGCTACACAATACGTTAGTTGGCCTTATGCGTTTCATCCTCCGTGACCCAATGTCTTGGGATCTAAAATTAACGGTGAACCTTGATACTGTGCCTGAGAATAAGCTTGGGCATGGGGAAGGGAATCGTTTAGGGCAGACCATATGGCTAGGTACCCCTAGCGAGAAAGACGTGAAAATTAAAGTTATCGGTAGCATTTAAAAAGCCGCTCGAAAGAGCGGCTTTTTTCACCAAGTAGATGTCTTTTAACGACTGATAGGCTGGTGGAGTACGACGGTTGTGTCGAGCTTTTGAATACCACTAAATGCCTCTATCTCGTTAGATAGGTGGTGAATAGACTGTAGGTCTGGAGCTTCGATCAGGGCAATAATATCAAAGTTGCCACCCACTACGCTTGTTAAGCGTACCTCTGGAATCTCTTTGAGCGCATTGGTGACATCATTTTTCTTGCCTTTCTCGCAAGAAATAAGTAGGTAACTAGCCGCTGTTCGGCCTTCATTTTCTATGCGAATTTGAGCCGTATACCCTTTAATGATACCTGTTTGCTCTAATCGGTTGATACGCTCTGCGACTGCGGTACGTGACAAACCGATGTTGCGAGAAAGATTTGCAATAGACTGACGTCCGTTCGATAAAAGGCTCGAAAGTATTTTACGATCCAATTTATCTAAGCCTTGTAAAGTCATGTTAGAAATCATGTGTTCTGCCTAATTTATTCTTATATGTTTATTAAATTGACTCTGGAAGTGTAAAGTTATACAGCTCCGCAAGAGTAAACGGGTTTTTCGGTGTCAGTGGGGTGATACGAAGGCTCAAATCCCTTCCTGACACTTTTATGTTACTGACGAAGCTACCGTTATGAGTGTTTGTCAGGGACGAATCACCTAGCAATCTATATATCGCCCATTGACCACTCTTATTTAAAACGTGTTGTTTACCTTCGTCGGTTACATCTTGGATCGTGATACTAATATTGAAGTCACCATTTTGCGGTGGCCACTCCATCTCACGAATTCGGCTTGGACCGTGATAGTAGCTAATGTCAGTGTCGGCAATCTTAATGCTGGCTCTGATAGCACTTGAATCAAGGTCTAATACTTTGGCACTAAAAGGAATATTGATACGGTTAGTGCTCTTGTTAATTAACGTATCTCTTATGACATTGTAGTTGCGCAGTTGGACCAAAAGAGCGGGAGAAATTGGCATTGTCTCGCCATCAACCTGCTTTGGTACCCATAGGTTTGTGTCATAAAAAGGTGCGAAGTTCTTTTGTATGAATGTGTCTAGTAATCCGCCCGAAGCAAAAAGAAGTTCAAAGTCTTCAATAGAGATCTCTTCTGTTGCAGACAGGTCGAACGGATATTTACCAAGTCCAAGCTCTCTGAACTTAGAGTATATTTCGCTGTACCACTGAGTTTGGATGCCCTTTGATGATTCGGTAATCATCACTGACCAACTTTGTTTCACCACTCCAAGCAGCCAACTTCTCACTGGCTCCGGCGATTTTTGAGCTATCTGTTTAAGCTTAATTAGCGGATCGGCATCAGTACTGTTCATTCGATGCTGAGCTGCGGCCAACGCTGCCATTTGTGGATCTGGGGCATCGGCAATGTCTTTCATGTAGGTACGAACGCGACTTAGAGCGGCGATTGTTTCATCCCATGGTGTCGGTGAGTTAGGTGTCTCACTCACTTGCAATTGGTTTAACAAGTTAAATGCTTGTTCCACACGCTTCATGAGCAAGTAATCAGGTTTTAGCACCTCTTCTGCCGCTTCCGAAGCGGAATTGGCTACCTCAAGCAACTTAGGGTTAACCTTTGAAACTAGGGCGTTTTTTTCTCCTACAGGAGAGAACTGTGTATTCGCGTAAACTTGTTTTAAAACGGTGGTTAAAGGAGACGAAGGCCCCGAAATTAGATCCACGGCATTAGTAAGATCACCTACGTTGTCGTAGTGCTGTACTTTGAGCTCACTTAACGCATTGCGCCAGTAGCTGATGTAGTCATCCGTATACTTTTTACGCACTTGATCTTTGAAGGCTTCTTGCTCTTCTTGGGTAGGGATTACATGATTTGATAGCCCAAGTACCCAGTTATCACTGATAACCTGTTTTGACAATAAATCTACACGAGGTCGATAGAAGGTACTAAAGCCTGTTGAAGTATATGCTTTATCAATGACCAAGCTTTCACGGTCGCTCGGTGTTGAAAATACATTGCTAAATTCAAACCCTACTGCACGCTGTAGATCTAGAGTACCTAAACCGATGGAATCCGCTTGGCTCAATATACCTGCGTAGACAAGATCAACATTAGAATTTGATAGGAGCGAGCGTCTTGTGGCACGAACAATGTCCATACTGATGTTAACAGGAGCAAACTCAGTACGGAAATAAGCGTCAAGATAACCCATAGTCTGTTGAGCCAGTTCCGGGTTACTAAGGCCGTCTAGTACCTCAAGTGTTTGATTACGAAGGAACTTGATATCTCGTTTAGTAGGATCGTTGAGCATCAAGTAACCTTTTAGCAAAGGTAGCGCACGATTTACGTCATGAAGATTCTGAGTCAATTGAATCCGATAACCGCTCTCGATAATTGGCATTATTCGCTGAGATACTTGCTGCAGAAGGGCTATATACGCGATTTTTGTGCTTTCGTCTAAACGACTAATGTTCAATGGTAATAACTCTTCGTCTAGCGCTTTAGAACCACTTAACCAAGCATTGTAAGACGGCTGAACAGAGTTGTTTGCATCAGTTAGCAGGGTATTGAAGTCCGAATTTTGATCAAGTTGACTAGTCTCATCAATACCAAGTAACTGGTTGATTACACGCAGGTTGCTGTCTAGCGTTGTTGCAAAAAAGTAGCCGCCACCCACGAGTAAAACGACAGAAGTGAGCATCGCAAGACGGCTTTGTCTTTGTATTATGCGGAGGTACGTTTTGTTTTCTCCGGCAAAGTCACTCTCAGGTAAAACTTGAGAGTCCATGAGAAACCTTGAGAAATAAGGCGTTTCTGTTAAATGAGTATGTTCAGAGGCAATGATTGGTAAGTTAAAGTAGTTACTGCAACTCTTTGCCAGTAGGTTGTACTTGCGACCGCCTTGTAAACTAGAGCAAAAGAATATTTCGCGTAGATCTAAAGTATATAAGCCACTGTTGGCTTCACAAAGGCGATCAAGTACATACCCCACTTCTGCTTGGCATAGCTCGAACTGTTTTGGAAATGATAGAATCGCTTGCTTTTCGCCAACATCATTCGATGTTGATGAGGAATCTAGTGCATTCGCCTCTAGCACTTTTACCAAGTTTTGATAGCTATCGCGGTAGTACTCTGTGAGGACACCTTTTGCTTCTTTTAATGGAATAGAAAGAAACTCTACGCGAGATTTAAGCGAACTGAAGCTTACGTATTCTTTGAATCCGTCAAGCTTATCTAGCTTAGACATCATTAAATAGACGGGTAGGGCAGACGATGTTTTCTCGCTAACGGATTTCATTCGTTCCAATAAAGCCGTCAGCGTGTAATCCTTCTGTTCAGGTTCTGATATGATTAGGAACTCAAAATCAACAAACAGCAGGCAGCCTGAAAATGGCTTGCGTGGCCTGTAACGTATCACTTCATCGACGAACGTTGCCCATAAAGAAGCGTCACTGCTTGATACCTCTTGGAAAACCAATCTCTGATCGGGTTTTACATAGACGGCATTGTCGGATTCATACCACTCGAAAAAGTCGTTTTTTGCGGTTCGAGTTTTGTCCATTGGTTTAATGGCACTGGAGTTGAACAAAAACTGACGTCGACCAGATGCTTTGTTTCCAATCAGCAAGTAGATTGGCTTTTTGCCAGCGTTAGTGAGCAATGGGCGGATCACCATTGAAAGTGCTTCTTCTTCAGTCTCAAGACGCTGTGCTTTTAGATTATTTTTTTTCTTATACCAAAGCGTGAGTTGGAAAATTAGGTAAAAAGCAGCGATTGCGCCTAACCCTATCCATAGGAACATCTTGTTAGCTTCTTGTAGCCAGAATATGTAAACAGCAGTTAATGTCACTGCAAGAAGCAGAGCAATCACGCTGGAAACCACGATGGGGTTTCTTAGTAGTTTTTGTTTGAACATAAGCCTTTGATTTTTTGACGTTGTTATTTATTACCAGTCGTTGCGGTTTTTAGTTGATTTAATTTATACAAGTAGGTGTTGAGTAACAGCATTGAACGATCGACTTCTGATTGCTCCATTTGTGCTTCTGCATACTCAATTCTACCGAGCAACGGAAAGAGTGAATTGCTGTACTTATATGCAGCTACGGTCTCTTTGTCTGAGTTCTGATTGGCTATATTAGCGAACACGGTTCTTGCGTGAGCAAATCGTTTGTGAATTGCTGCGTACTCGTCTTCGAAAATAGAACGACGAGTTTTGAAGTCCTGTCGAAGTCGTTGGATAGAGGAAGAATCTGGATAGATCGTTGTCAATTTAGATGTCAATTCATCAATCGTATCTATGTGGCTGACTTTTACTGGATCTAAATACCAATCTTGCATTAGAACACTTAGACGCTCTACCGTAGGCTTCCTTAAAGAAGGGGTATGAACCTTTTTCTCAGACTTCAGTGACTCAGCGATCTTGGAGAGATCTGTTAACGAGGCTTGCTCAATTTGCAGCTTCAGCGAATTGAACTCTACCTGCTTGTGGACAAAGTGAGCAGTGAATGCCGCGACAATTAGGCCTATTAGTGCGTAGAGAACTATATGGCTTGATTTGGTGGTAGTGGGTTCTACCTTTTGTTTTTCTTTGACTGGTTGCCCCGAGACTGTAGGGGCAATATCGACTTTAATTGCAGGTGCTTGAGCTTGAGGGCGAACAGGAGACGGTGCCGTTGAAAGCTCGGTAGCTTTACGTGCCTGCAGGGCTTCCTTAAACTGTTCAATCCATTGATTGAGTATGCGGCGAATTCGACCGAACGAAGGGGCTTTAATGCCGTAATGAAGGCGCAGCTCTTCTTCTATACGTAAGCAGAGTTGGTGTGCAGCTTCGATTAAGGGCAGTTCTTCAGGGCGAGGGTTGAGCTTTTTTATGCGTTTTTCAACATACTCGACCATCCATTCGATAGCGCTCATTCTCGCATTAGATTTCGAGTGTTCCGGGTATGCCGAATACCAATACACGATACACAGATCTAGCAAGGAATTGAGGCCCTCAACCAAACCTTTCAATCCTTCATTGTGAGTGGAGGCAACGGTGTAATAACAGCTACAACGAAAGTCCTTTCCATGAGAAGTCAGGATTTTTTTTGAGAGCGATTGAACACTTTTCCATGACACTCGCCCAGTCACTTTATTCAAGTTATTTATTTGACGCTTGATCTCATCAAAATCATCTAAGCCATTTGGGTTTAAACCGCTTGGATTACTTTCATCGATCGGTCTTCTGGCGAAGTCGCTGAAAAACATATTTTTTACCAACTGTTTAATAAATAATCACACGGCAATGTGTGGCATAAAATTATGATTAAGGTTTGTGAATTATTATTAAGGTTCACTTTTTGGAGGATTTTATAGTTAAAAGAGAGAAATTGAACAATAACTAATAATAAAAAACATATAATTTAACTTAATGTGAGTTGAGTTCACGTTTCAATGTGTCATTTTGAGTTATCTAACATTAAAAATGGTGCGATCGCTCGCATAAGTTTGGTATTTTTGTGTGAATAATGGGCTCAAAATCATTGACATAACTTATCAATAGTGCGTGTTCTGGAACCAATGTATCATCTTTATATTTATGATCTGCTTATTTAGCTACTACTAAATAAGCGAACTCAATTAGTGTTTGTATGTATTTTAATCATTTTTAAACGATGTATATGTAATCAATTATATTGACCATTTTGTTAGTTAATGGTTGTTTCTAGCGATTTATCAGCCGGAGACTTAACCCGGGTTTATGTAATTTATAATAGTTAATATGTTTTTATTAATAGTCGAATTGTCTTATTTGATGGGGGGATTTTTTAGCTTATTGAAAAAGAGATTATTATTGATATCTTTCGCCTCTACTTTTAATCGTCGGTTTTTCTTAGAGGGACGAAATGCTAAAACCAAGTCAAATCGGGCTAATCTCAGCCTTGTGTCTATTCTCAACCTTTGCTCTAGCCAAAGGTGAGCGTTACGGTGCTTCGGTCAATATGATCAACATCGACAGCATCAATTATAAGCAGGGCGATAGTGGTAAACAGGATTCGCTTCGTTACGGTATCGTGCATACTCGACCGATTGACGAGAACAACAACCGTTGGCGCTGGTGGCTTGGTCTAAACTACTTGTCTGAAGATATTAAAGCGCCAGCAAATGGTGTGTACCAAGAAACAACTAACTTCGAGTTACGTGTTGTTCCTCAATACGCGCTTGAGACTTGGTCTGTATTCACTCCTTATCTTGGTGCGGGTTTGTCACTTGGCTACTCCCAATACTCCAACCGTTGGAAGGTAGATAGCGAAGGCTTCAGATACGGTTCTCAACTTGAGGATATCGATCAGTTTGAAGTGGGCGCAGTCGCGACAATTGGTACTGTAATCAAATTGGGCAGCAATCCTGACGCACATATCCAAATAATTCCCCAGGCTTCCTATATCCTTCCTGTCGTAAATGATGGAATTGGTGGCGTTGAACTCTCTGTATCACTGCTATTTTAAAGGTTAGCAATGCGCTTACATCAGCTTGTTCTATTCATTTCTAAATGTCCGGAGGAGTACACCGGTGCCAAGCACATTGAGATGCCAGAAAGTGGTGGTTCAATTGGTAGGGCAGCGGGGTGTACCGTCTCTCTCTCAGACCATAATCGATTCATATCAGGCACTCATTGTTTAGTGAGTATTTACGGTGATACGCATTACATTAGTGACGTGAGTACTAATGGCACCATGGTAAACGGCAATAAGATATTGAAGAATCAGCCCGTTTCAATATGCGATGGTGATGTTATTACACTTGGCCAGTATGAAATCGGTGTTTCCCTTGAACTTGTAACTAGCAATCAAGATATTGCGGCTGATATTGCGCCTGAGAGAGTGTCGAGTGACCCATTGCTCAACCTTGGTGAGGCGATGGTCGAAGAAGAAGACCAAAGCGGCGTATTAGAAGATCTGTTTATGGAAACCAAACAGACAGAAGTGGACAGTCATGATCCCGTTGCGCACCTCAATTTTTCAATGCATCGTGATGATGACTATCTTATTCGAGATGTTGAGCAATCTGAACGCGCTCAACCCGCTTCAATAGAAAGTACGCGTCAAATCGCCGATGATAGCTTGAGTATCCATTCTGAGTTTGATCTGCCAAATCTAATTCCAGAAGATTGGATGGGTATCGAAAGAGCAAGTCAACCGACTAGAGATGAGTCGGAAAATGCTTCTACCCCAGTATTAGACACATCAAAAGAGCCTGCGAAATCGCCTGCCGCACAGTCGGAACCAACACCGAATATGAAGGTGAGCCCCGTAGGTACTGGTGGTACTGCTGCGACTAGCGAAGTATTAGGGCAAAAATGGGAAGAAGTCACTCAACCTTTTACTCCATCATCACACCAAACAGAGCAAACAGACTCCTCCATCGACGAGCCTAAGGTCGATCTAATTACCAGTGAAGCGACGTCGACTCCAAATGTTGTTCAAACTAACGATATCAGCCAAGCATTTTATGAAGGCTTGGGGATTAGTAATTCAGATTTAACCCGAAACGATGCAGCGTTATTTAGACAGATGGGAACATGTCTACGTCTGTGTATGGATAATCTACAGAAAGAATTGCAAGAAGTAGAAGCGTTAAAAGATGAGCCGAATGCAAATGAATCAGCAACCAATTTAGCGGAGTTGATGCTGACATTGAATAGTCAGAATTTGCTATCGCCAAATGAACTGATCGAACAAATGCTCGATGAACTTAACGACCACCAAGTATTGTTCAATCGAGCTCTTGGCGAACTATTCATTGAGCAATCGAAGTTAAATGACCCAGAAATGTTTGCCCATGAACTGACAAAAGGATCCTTGTTCACCACAAAGTCAAAGCTATGGGAACAATATCTAGACTTCTACTCAAACAATCGTCGTCAGTTCAACGAAGGCTCATTGAGCGGCATGATTAAGAAAAATTACAACAAAGCGTTAAAGGGAAACCATGCGTAGATTCATCATCTTAATAGGGTTTTCCCTACTAATGTCAGGGTGCTCAATGTGGGACCAGTTTAAAGAGTCGTCAGGAATTACCCCTGAAACGTCATCAATCGAATTAGTGATTGAGGCATCACCGGTACTAAACGTGCGTGAGGGTGGGCAGTCTTCTCCGGTGATATTGCGCATTCATGAACTCACTTCCCCGGTGCTTTTTCGAAGCTTAGATTTCTTCGCATTGTTTGAAAACGATAAATCGTCACTGGGTGATGAGTACATTAAACGCTACGAATACCAAATCCAGCCGGGTGACAAAATTCACGAAATGTTGGTGCTGACGCCTGAAACAAGAGCCTTGGGTTTTTCGGTCGCTTTTCGTGATATTGACGGTTCTTCATGGCGTAAAGTTGAGATCATTGAAGAGAAGAGCGAGTACTTTTTAAACCTCAATATTGAAGGCAGCGAGTTAACGTCAAATAACACTCGTGGCATAGAACAAGTTTACTTTTAAGGGATAGAACCATGTCTTTATACAACCCAGTTGTTTGGCAAGATGGAATGTTCATGAAGCCGCAACACTTTCAACAGCTCGATCGTTCGCAAAGTAAATTGTCTAGTATGCTGAGTTCTGTTGCCTCGCCACTTCATTGGGGGATCAAACGACTAGAAATTAACTCGCAATTGTTGGCGTTAGGCAAAATCGGGATTACTCGTGCTGAGGGGATACTGCAAGACAGAACGCCTTTCGATCTCCCTTTGTTAGCAGAATTGCCAGAAGTGAAAGATGTTGATCCTTCGATCGCGGACAAAGTCGTTTATCTTTGTTGCCCTCTACCCTCTGAACGCTCAGAGATTTTTGGATCAGAAAAGGACGACGCACGTTACACCATTGAATCTCAAGAAGCGGTGGATGCGTGCTATGACTCTGAAGACATGGCGAATATCGCCGTGGGCAAACTGAACTTCCGTTTGATGTACGATCACGAAGATAAAAGTGCTTATACTTCGATTCCGATCTTAAAAATTTCAGAAGTTAAGCCTGATGGTAGTGTGATTCTTGACGAAACCTTTATTCCTACCTGTATTGATATCCATGCCTCTGCCGTTCTTAGCAAATTTGCCACTGAATTTGCTTCAATGCTCAAACACAGAGCAGAGTCTATCGTAGAAAGACTTGGTGTGGTGGATCAGCAAGGAGTGTCTTCGGTATCGGATTTTATGCTTTTGCAGGCACTTAACCGATACGAACCACTATTTTGGCATTACGAAAGCAGTGAAGGGATCCATCCGGAATCTTTGTATCGCACACTACTTCAAGCAGAAGGTGAGCTCTCAACATTATGCTCTGCGTCGCGACGCCCGATTGAATTTACTAAATATAATCATGGTGATTTAACTAGCTGTCTTTCACGTACGTTAGACAGTGCGAAAATGACCTTAAGTGTGATGTCCGAACAGCGGGCGATGCCACTGACCCTGAAAGATCAGAACTATGGAATCAGGACAGCTGCAATTCCTGATAGCAAGCTGATTGACACTACGACCTTTATTCTTGCGGTGAAAGCTGATGTAACACTCGATGTACTGCATACCCAGTTCGTCAGTCAGACTAAGATTGGCTCAATTGACAACATCCGCGATCTGATAAACTTGCAGTTGCCAGGTATTGAAATTAAACCAATGCCAGTTGTGCCTCGTGCCTTGCCTTACCACGCGGGTTACACCTATTTTGAACTCGATAAGAGTGGTGAAGAGTGGGCTGCATTGAAAAACACCGCGGCAATTGCAGTTCATGTTGCTGGTGATTTTGCTAACTTATCGTTGCAACTATGGGCTGTTCGTCTATGAGTTATGCTGAAACCGATTTAACGGTAGTACTGTTCCAGCCGGAACCAGGTAAACCGATGGAGGTGATGCCACCTCCAGACTTATCGCGCAATATAGCGGTACAAGATCTTAATATCGAAACAATGGGAATCAACCCATTAGTTGATCAGTTCTCTTGGCTTATCGCCACTTTGTCTTGCATGTCTTCCATTCCATGGTTAGATGACCCAATGCCATTTCGCGAAGAAGTCGCCCGTGAGATACGTAAAGGTGAACGCAAGCTCAACGAGATGGAGCTTGACCGAGCTTCAATATTGGTTATTCGCTACTGTTTATGCGCGGCTATCGATGAATCGGTATGCCGACAGGAGTGGGGGGCGAATAGCCATTGGAGCCAGAACAGTCTTTTGTCTGAGTTTCACAATGAGACATCAGGAGGCGACAAGTTCTTCATCATTCTTGAAAGATTGAAAGCAGACCCGCGAAAGTATCGCCATGTCATAGAGTTCCTTTACCTTCTACTGCAACTTGGTTTCCAAGGCAAATATGGCCGAGAAGAGCGCGGAAACGAGAAACTGACGGAGATAGGCAATACCATCTATCGCCTTGTGCGTGATGATCGCTTAGCAGAACAAGAAAAAGTCACACTGGTTAACCTAAAAGCCAAGTATTTGAAAAAACCGCTTAAAAAGGTGATTTCTCCTAAGTTAATTTTGGGTTTTAGTGCGCTTACCTTCGCCGTTATGTACGCAGCAACCTACATTGTTATCGACATGAAATTCCAGAAATTATTGGAAGTGTATCAGCAGAGTATGTGATTCAAAGTGGGATCTTCTGCCAGATTTTTAAGTTAGCGTGATTTTTAAGGTCAGTTCCGTGGAAATCACTAGGTATTTAGAGAGATTGCAATATGCGATCTCTTTTATTATTCACTCATTACATATTCATATGGATTGGTTATGGGCGTAACAGTTTGTGCAAATGGACTCAGTGTGGTTCATAAAGGATCAGGTGGTGAAGCGAATGCCACGCTTCCCGATGTATGTCTAACAACAGTCGGTAACTCGGTAGTGCCTATACCGTATGGCAATAATGCAAAATCTGCTGATTTAGCCGATGGTACTACAACAGTCTCGATGGATGGCGGCAACAGCGTTGCTATCAAAGGCAGTAAGTTCAGTGCCAGTACGGGTGATGCAGGCGGCGACAAAAAAGGCGTATCTTCAGGAACAATAGAAGCAGAAGCCGAATTTATCTCCGCTTCGCCGACCGTAAAGTTTGAAGGTAAGGGCGTGTGCCGCCTTTCCGATCAAATGACCATGAATAAAGCCAACACCATGTGTTTAGGTGGCGCCCAAAATCCACCAGTGACTGTAACGGAAGAAGCCGAAGGGACTTATACGCTAGATATAGAGTGCCGCTATCCTGATGGAGAACCTCTTGCTAATGCGAAGTTTAAGGTTTTTGACGGGAATAATGCTGAAATAGGGAGTGGAGTACTTGATTCTAATGGGCGCAGTAGTGTGTCCTCTTTACCCCCTGGTGAGTGCTATGTCGTCTACGAAGAAGATTCAAGAAAATATGAAGCTAAAACGTCTCGTGGCTTAAATGGACATAAGTGTGAGTGGAGTGATGACGAGCTTTTTGCCCATTGTGCAAAAGAAAAACTCCCGTTTTGGGAGCCTAGAAGTATTGACAGCGTCCGCAGTACTTGGGGTGTTTTTGACGAAAACTTAGGTTCAGATAAAGACTTTATCTCGTTGTTAGCAACGGAAGTAAGGGCGCACTTTGAGTATGAGTTAACTGAGAAAGAAGCGAATGATATCTCGCAAAATATCGCGCTACTATTTGGCACGGACGATGATTATTCTGCAGTAGCAAACGAATTGATAGCTCAAGTTGCACCAGTCATTGATAAAAACGGTGTAACGCTTAACTTAATACATTGCATACACGAAGATGAATCGCATAACAATATACTGGCTCTGTTAAGGCAGCAAGGTTACGGTGATTCAGAGAAGTATTTAAAAGAATTAAACTGGAGTGACTGGACAAAGTCAATCTCTGGACAGCTTGACACCATACTGAGCAAAGTGGTTCAACGATTTGATACTCTGTCAAAATACGCTTCGATGAAGGGGTATCAAGTTGCTTACGAAACGTTGCAGGTTCAGGCAAAAAGTGCCAACGAAGTAAAAGCAAAACTACCAGATATCATCGCTTCAGGTATGGAGAAGCTGCAAGAGAAAAGTTCAAAATTGATTTCTAACGGTGCAAAGCCAAAAGTCGTGAATAACTTTTCTAATGGACAAACGACTCAGTCCGAAAAAGTATCCGACGTCGTACACGCAGAAAGAACACTACCAGTACCTTTTGCATTGGAGTTGTGTTACGACGACAAAGAAAAAACACCAGTATCAAATGTACCTTATAAACTCACTTATAGTAGTGGTGAGGTCTTCGAAGGCCTACTTAATGGTAAAGGGATCGCAAGTGTTTATGGGGTTCCTCAGCACGAAGTGCCGAAAATTGAGTTTGGTGATCCAGATAAAGCAGCCAAAGCTGAAGCGGATCGTCCGGCACAGTTAGACGTGCTAAAAGAGGAAGTTCAAAAGTATGCCGATTATCTTGTAAAAGAAACCATTGCTTACAATGCTACCCAACCAAGCCCTCAGAAAGAGTTACTTGAAGAGCTAAAGGCGCAAACTGAAGAAGAATTAAACGAACTTCTAGCAAGAAAAGCCGAGTTAGACAATGCGTCAACGACAGAATACTTTTGGGAACTTGCTAAATCATCTATCGAAGGTGTGGGAGATGGTGTAACAAACTATGTGCCTGACTTTGGCGAGATTGGCGATTACCTAGATGCGCTAGATATTGACCTCAGCGTATTAATTTATGCCATTACGACCGGTGATATCGATGAGCTAGAAGAGGCGCTAAAAAAGGTTGATAGGGGAGCGTTGTACTTACAAGAAGCGACTGAAGCGATGGAGCGGCTACTTCTAATCATTTCTGATCAGGAAATTAGAGAATATCTGCTAACTATTCCTCAGCTCTATCTGGAAGCATTACCAGCAGATGAAGCGGTGAAATATAGCCTATCCCTAGCAACTCAAAAGGGTATTGATGGAGCGATAGTAGTTGGTGGGACTGCGGCCGGTACTGCCGCTGGCGGTGTCGGTGGCCCCGCAATGGCTGTCTTACTGACAGGTGCAACGACAGCGAGATCGGCTGGGAAAGCAGCAGAGCCCTTATTAAAAGCTTTGAATAATGTGGTTGTAGGTAAAAAGCACTCGAAAAATAACCATAAAGAGAAGCCTGAAGATGATGAAACAGAACTAGATAAAACCTGTCCTATTTGTAGAGATTCAAAATGTAAAAACCGCAAAAGGCTGAAAAAAGGGAAAGGTCAGAATAAAAAAGGTAGGTATTTGGAGGCAATGGAAAAGGCTTATCGGAACAAAGGTAAATCCTATCCCGAAGGACATGATTGGTATGTTAGTGCCGGCTCCTTAGAAGTTCACCATGTAATTCCCCTCGAAGCAGTTAGCGATGATGTATTTGAAGAGCTTTTTGATGACTTTAGTTATGATATCAATGATGTGCATAACTTGGTGGCTCTTCCTGGAATAATGGAACTAGCTTGTGAGCTGGGTGTTCAGCGACATCAGGGAAACCACGCTCAAGGTATGGCGCTGAGTGAAAACGAAACAGTTCTGAGCAGACTTGAGGGCCATGAAAATAACGCCCGTCACGAAAATATAAAGAGCTTTAACAGAAAGTTATTTAAGACCACTCAAGGTAAAGAATTACGTTATCCGAAAGCTGCTAGAAAACAGGTTTTAGATTTAAAAGACCGTGTCGAGAAGGGCTTGCTGTGTAAATACGCTGATAATACAAAGAAAGTCAATATGATGTTTGAGCGTGAAATGAAAAAACACAGTAAAAAAATACTTGGATATATCCAAGATTTTACTTGGACGATTGCTTACGATGGACGAGATTATCGTCAAGGAGGGCCTGGTTGTAGTAATGTTTCAACAATCAAGCAGAAGCGAAAAGGACGACAACGAGCTAACTTCTGTGAAACTCGAGAGCATGGTTTCGGCCTAGGACGATTTAACGGTACATTACGATTAGGAAAATAGATGAAATACGATAACCAATATTATTTACTGTGTGAGTCTGGTCATGCAGGTTTTCATATGCTTGGGCAGACTAAAGATTCTGATAAAGGATTAAGACACTTAATGGCACAACGCTCCCTAAAACGTGAAGTGAAAGGCTTGGGAAAGGTTAGAGTATTTGAAGGAAACAAAAAGAGCTTCTCCCCTTGTGATTACCACGAAATTGCAGAACAAATGGTATCCGATAAATTTAGACAGGTTTTATTACCGCTTGAACTTCAGGGAGTCGATTTTTATCCAACAGAAGTGACTAATGGTGACAAAGTCTGGTCGGACTATTTCATGATGCATATTTGGAATAACTATAAAGCCATACATCGAGGCCGCTCAGTCATTGATGGGACATATGTTGACGATGACTTTTTCTTAGAAGCATTGTCGCTAGATGAAACGCTGTTAGACAAGGTGCCTTTAGAAGAACGGCTCGTTTTTCGACTTCAAGAAAAACCACGATTTCTATTCCATGAATCGGTGGTTGATGCTTTAAAAGCGGCAGATCTTTCCGGGGTTGGTTTCATAAGGGTTGACCACTGGGGACCTGCTGCAATGTTTAGTGATGATGACCTCGGCGATTTATAGTTTTTTTGCTCCTCTGAACATTGGTTTATCTGACAAAGTAGGTGTACTTCTGTAGCAAAAAGCAATACTGGTTCTTCTCATCCCCAAGAGAAACAAAACGCGGATAGGTAAATAAATGAACTATTATCATATGGAATGGAAGTTTATAGAAGATGAGGCGTCATTTTCTACAGAAGAGGTTAGGTATCGTGTTCATGATATCTACAACCCTAATGTCATGGCTTACACTACTCCTATAAAGGTAAGTGTTGATGAAGTTTACCAGCAGCGTCAAATGTCTGATATGTTGAAAGCGATTGACTTTTTGCCTCATAAAAAAGTGGTTCAACAGCTGTTATCGCAACAAATTAGTGGTATTCAGTTACTTCCGGCAGAGGTGGACGTAGATGATACTATTTACAATGATTACTGGTTTATGAATGTTTTTGCTCGTTATTCAGTTTTAAATATCAGCGAGTCCGAGGCGGAGGATTTTGATGATGACTATGATGCCTACACTAGCTTAGTTCAAACAGTTTTGGATAAAGACAAACTGAGTCAAGTTAATGTTATGCATGACATCTTTCGTTGTTCTGAGTGCCCTGACCATATCATTGCTAATGAAAGAGTAAAACAATTGTTTGAATCCAATGGCTTTACCGGCGTTGCTTTTAATGAAGTGGAGGTGGTGTAAATGAACTGGAAAAAACAAACATACTTAGGGTCCGAGCTGTTCTCACATAATGTAAAAGTAGATAGCTTGCTTAAAACTCCAGACCTTCTTTTCGACTTTACAATATACCCAGGGCTATATGTAAGTGATGATTTGGACCTAGATGAAGCATTTGAGTCACACCATGCAATGGTGAGTGTCACATCAAAGGAAAATTATGGGTATGAATTCATTCAAGCTGTTCCGAAAGGGCAGTCATCAGATAGCATTTCTCACATAACATATGATGAAAGTGGGTTGTATTTATCTGAAGCTCTAGTTAATGCATTAATTAACACTAAACCAGTAACGGTGATGCATAGACAGTTAAGCTTGTGAGCTATTTTCCAGGTAAGTCAAATACAAGAAGCGCCGAAAGGCGCTTTTTTTTATCGACTTGTGGTTATGATTATTCACTAGTAAGTACAGTAGGAAGTGCTAGTGGTCACCCTCAAAATATGGCTTAAAGTCGAAGTTATTGTGTACACTGCGTAAATAAAAAATTTCATACATTATGAATCATCAAGGCCATAAGGTAGAAAAAGAACATTAGAGGTTGTGAAATGAGCGATTATTATTTTTCTCGAGAGGTTACTGATACTCCTTTATATGATTTTCCAGAAGAGTTTTCTGACTATGTACCAGAAAATTTCTTTACATATCCAAACCAACCAATCCCACTTATAAAAAAGTTTGGCCCGATTGGAGAATACAAAATTGCAGAAGTTTTTTTAACTCCGTCGTTGAGTATTCGTTATGACTTATTTGAAAGACTGTCCTTACATGATGTTTTAGGTGTAAATTGGGTGGATGCATTTCTACTTGATAAAGGGAAGTATAAATATAAAGCCCTTCAACTATGTAATGAGATTAAAATTGTAGACAGGATGAGAAGTGATTTCGACTTTTACGATAATTTCGAAGGTGGGGAATTTATTTCCGGAATGAATCGGTTGGTAGTGAATGAAGATCTGATTAATAGCATTGATATCGAGGAAAGGCTCATTTTTAGAGACCCTGGATGGAGGGATAAAATATTTTATCACAAGTTGATTGTTGATCAGATAATGTCTGAAAACGTGAAAGATATTGAATTCTTTCCTGTAGATGGGTACTCGGAGTTTGATTAAATGTATATCAACTATCCGGGGGACATAAGCTTTAGTTATGTGTGATTTAATGGAAACTAGTAAATAAAAGAGGTGTAAATGGAGTTTTCGGTAATCTCTGAGGACTTTATGAGAAGCTCGACTGCATTCCAATGCGTGGATAGTCGGGAGTTTTTCTACAGTACAAATAACTATCACCCTACAACTTCAGAGAGCTCAATTAAATGGGAGGATAAAAATATCATGTCCTCCATGGTACACCCAATCGCTGATAATGGTGACATATGTGTTACAAAAGACTTAGCAGAAATAATAATGAGTTTCGATCCATATGGAGTAGAGGTGTACCCTGCTTCGCTAGTAACAAAAGACGAGGAGATTAATAATCGATACATACTCGCTATAAATAATATACAAGATGTTGTGGATTTGGATCGTAGTGTTGTAGAAAAATCACCCTATAATGGTGATTTAATCGTTCATCGATTATTTCTTTGTTCTGATAAAATATCAAGAATACCATTTAATAAGCGAATAATTTATAGAGCCAAAGATGCTGATACGGCTGTTTTTTTTTGCTCCGGAGATCTTTGACTTGATAAAGGATGATAGCCGTTTTGCCCTATTAAGAAAGTTAAAAAAGAACACCAAAATGCGTGCACCTAAATTTTAGGAACCATGATGAATTCAGAATATTTTATATTAGAGAAAAATGGACTTAAAGAATTTCCATTCCAACAAACGCCACAACCGATTGTACCAGTTGAGCCTGACTTACTACTGGAAATGACTTTCTCACCAAAGCTTTTTATTATTGGGGATATTGCCTCGAAGGTAGAACAGCTAGTGCAGCACGGTGTGGAATGGCTGGACGCTCGTGTCGATTGCTCCCCTAGCCAGCCTTCAGATGACCAAATCAAGGTTTACGAAGATTATCGAATGCCGTACATCCATCAAACCTATAAGTTGACGGACAAAGAAAAACAATACGGCAAGTTGAACTGGTTAGACGTTTAATCTACCGAGTTCGATTTCTCTAAGCTCGAGCATGTGCCTCTTGAAGAGCGTTTAATATTTAAGCTAGAAGAAGACTATGGCTTGGTATTTATACACGAAAGCGTAATTGAACTGCTCAAAAAATCCGTCAAGGATGTATGGGTAAGAGATGTATAAAAAGCGCTGTAAGGCGCTTTTTCTTTATATGCTTTTGTAACTTTGGAAAACAAAAGGGCTACCTTCACGAATGTTAGATGCGGTAGGGGGTAAATGGTTGATCAAGAGGGATAGTCGTTTGAAGGAACGCTAAACAATAGCGGTAAAGCCTCAGCCGGACGTATGGCCCTACTTAGTTGATTCTAGCTCTCCGAACAGAATCACTTGCACTTTGGATAAAGGATCTATATAAATTCGGCTTTCCTTTTTCCACAATGATATTTGAACACTTGGGGTTACCACATGACGCAGTTTTGGCAGCAAAAAGCTCTCGAAGAGATGACCGAAGACGAATGGGAATCGCTTTGTGACGGTTGTGGTAAATGTTGTCTTCACAAGTTGATGGATGAGGACAGCGACGAGATCTATTACACCAACGTTGCATGTAGTTGGCTAAACAGCAAAACATGCTCGTGTAAGGATTACCCAAATCGTTTTACCTCAGGTGAGGAGTGCACCAAGTTAACTCGTGATGATATCGATGACTTCACTTGGTTACCGCACACCTGCGCTTACCGCTTGCTTGCGGAAAAGCAGCCTCTGCCAGAGTGGCACCCACTCATTACAGGCTCAAAGTCAGCCATGCATGCTGCTGGCGAAAGTGTTCGCAACAAAGTGGTATACGAGATTGATGTTGTGGATTGGGAAGACCACATCCTCAATCACCCAAATCGAGCTTAGATTCAAACAGTCGCCATTGGCGGCTGTTTTTGTATTTGCGCCTAGTTAACACTCAATATGCAAACGTTTGAGTTTTGTGGTGTACAATTAAGGGCATCAATATAAGAAACAAAGACTTGTATTCATTCTTTTGAGGTCATCATGGACTTAATGTCTTTAAAAAAACTACGTGCGCTGGTCGTAGGGTTAGTTATCTCTTTTGGGTTTCTCTTCGGTGCTAGTGCTTATGCCGCACAAGAGGGCGAACAGCTTTCGAAGCAGGAAAGAGAAGTTGAAAAGATCACTAATGAGTTTATTGAGTTAGTCGATTCGATTGAAACTGCGACAGGGGGGGCTAAAGATGCCCTACAGCTTAAGCTTTTCCAAAAAAATGAAAGCTTAAGAACGGCGCTAGAATCAGCGGTCAATTCAAGTAGCATCCCCGACGATAAACTCATCAGCTACATTAGGATGCAGCAAACTTACGTCAGTGGTGCGTCTGAATACCTTGAAGAGAAAATTAAAGCAGTCAACAATAAAATTGACTCGGCCAAGAGTGAAGACAAACTCACAATGCTCAATGATTACCAAGAGTTGCAGCACTACTTTGATATTGTTATGGAGTCTGCGTGGGAAAACATTGAGTGGTTAAACGAGCTTGGCCAGGACGAATCTATCGCCCAAGCTCAATTTAAAGATTCATTAAACAAACGCCTGCGCTTGATGTCTGCATCGGTAGAGTATTTTAACCAACAAATCAGTGTGGTAGGGCGTCAGCTAGCCGTGAGCCCGGAATCGGAACTTGCTTCTTTACAGTTAGGCCAACTGATTATTCAGCAGCGTATGAACATAACGGTTGATAGCCTTAGTTCGCTGATTTCTATTGCAGACCAAGTCGGACTAGATACGGCAGAATACAAACGCCTAATTTTTGAAGTGACCGGGAGCATCACTCAAGACTTGCTCGAGGGTAGAGTCATCCTCTCTATCATTTCGCATTGGTCAGACAAACTTTGGGATTGGGTTGCCAACAACGCCCCTCAACATGTATTTCACTTATTTATCTTTGCCCTGATCATTTTCTCAACTAGCTTACTCGCGAAGCTTGTACGTAAAATCACCAGTAAAACGGTAGTGTCAAAGAACCTTAAGTTGTCCCAATTGATGCAAGACTTCTTTATTGGCATGTCGGGCAATGCTGTGTGGGTTATCGGTATTTTGGTTGGTTTGTCGCAGATAGGCTTGAACCTTGCACCTGTGTTGACTGGTTTTGGTATTGCGGGTGTGATTATCGGCTTTGCGCTGCAAGATACCCTATCTAACTTTGCCGCTGGTATGATGTTATTGATATACAAGCCTTTTGATGTCGGTGACTTTGTCTTCGCTGGTGGCGTAGACGGTAAAGTTAGCCATATGAGTTTAGTGAACACCACGATTAAGACCTTCGACAACCAGATCATTATTATCCCTAACGGTAAGATCTGGGGAGATGTGATTAAGAATGTGACCCATGAACGGGTAAGACGCGTTGATATGGTATTTGGCATTGGCTATAGCGACGATTTGCTAAAGGCAGAAAGCATTCTTACCGAAATTGTCACTACGCACCCTGCGGTATTGCGCACTCCTGAGCCTAATATTCGTGTCCATACACTGAATACTTCTTCAGTGGATTTCATAGTTCGCCCTTGGGTCAAAACAGATGACTACTGGGATGTATACTGGGATGTGACTAAAGAGGTAAAACTTAGATTTGATCGCGAAGGCATCTCGATACCGTTCCCGCAACAAGACGTTCATCTGCATATGGTTAAAGAATCTTCAGAGCAATAATCTAAAAGATTAGTTAAGAGCGCCAATCGTGGCGCTCTTTTTTTTAGCTTGCTGATAGCTCGCTGTAGAAATGGATCTCAGGTTCTGTGGTAAGTAGTCCGGTTAAGTCCTCAAGCAACTGCTTGAAATAAGGTTGCTCACAGTGAAAATCGAAATCAGCTTGGCTGGCAAACTGCTCTTGGAAAAGGAACACGCTAGGGTTTGCCTTGTCGCGTAGAAGTGTGTATTTGATACAGCCAGGTTCGCTGCGTGTTGGCGCTATCATAGCGACGAGGAGCTTCTCTAAGCTTGCTTCCTGTCCAGCTGTTGCGTGAAATTTTGCGGTTAAATTGATCATTGTGTTTGCTCTGTTTTTGTTGTGTTAAAGGTATCTTCCTTGACGTTGAAGAAACTCGATCTTGTATCCATCCGGATCGGTAATAAAAAAGAAGCGCGCGAGCGGGGTGTCTTGATGGCTGATTGCTTTGATATCTGACGCCTCAATACCTAGGGCGAGTAGTTGCGCATGACTCGATTCAATATCATCGACGCTAACTGCAAGATGCCCATAGCCAGTGCCATGTGTGTAGGCTTGAGTTTGAGCGTGGTTATAGGTCAGCTCTAGTTCAAACTCAGTGTCTGGATTGGCAAGGTAGGTCAGCGTAAAGCTGTCAAAAACGAATTGGTCTTTGATTTCCAGTTGCAGTGCGGCACGGTAAAAGTCGAGCGAACGGGTGAGGTCGCTGACTCTCACCATGCTGTGAATCATTTTAGGCATGAGTTATCCCTTAGCTATTTTTCGCTAGCTTAAAGGGATTTAAATTGCTGTTGGTAGTACTAGAGTACGACAGCGTCGTTTGCTTTATTGCTCAGCCGCTTGCTGCTTAACAATTTCCATCGCTGGATTGGGTTGGCGTAGATAGATAAGGCAGGCACATCTAAGCAGTGAGGTGAAGTTATTTATCTCACCATTGTAGTTTAACGCTTCAAGATAGATATTGCTGATAAAGCGTGGCAGAGTCATATCTTGCTGTGTGGCCATCTCTTCAAGGATTTGCCAGAAGCTCGACTCTAATTTGATACTTGTTGCATGACCATCGATACGAATTGAACGGGCAACAGTCTGATAGTTTTCTTTCGGTTGATTGGAAAATACTTCACACATAACATTGGGGAACGCTAGGCTTAAAGCGAGCATTCTGGTCTTTTTATTACTCACCCGTCAATAATTGATTGTGTTTATAGCTAGATTGAACGTTGAAAAAAAGCTCACCAATGGTGAGCTTTTATCATCGTGGAGAGTTGAGCAAAGGCTAAGAAACTGAGGCGGCCGTGACGGCTTGGTTAAACTCTCCGCGCGCAAGTTGTGCTTGCTCGGAGGCTTCTTGTTTTTTATCTTGCGCCTTAGCTACCGCATCTAGGGCTGCTTGCAGCTCATTTTGTAGGTCTTGTGGAATTTGGTGAGCACCGAACTCTTCTTCACCATCGTGCTCAAGCGCAAAGGCGCGAATGCGCTTTTTCACTTTGTGCACTTCAGCAAATGCCTCGCGTTCTAATTCTGCGGCTTCTTGCGCGGCGTCACGACTGCGTTCGAATCTTGCCAGAGCAATACCTTCAGATGACCAAGGATCCATTTCGGGTAAGTCTTCAATGTTGATCGTCGGCTCAACATAGTCCTCTTGGTGGCGCAGATCTAAGCTGGTGGCTCGTACCGCTGAAATCATCAACATCACTGAAATCACCAATAAAGGTAAACCTCCAACGATAGCGGCCGTTTGTAACGTGCTAAGACCGCCTAGGAACATTAATACGGTTGGCAGGAACGATAGGGTGAATGCCCAGAACATACGGTTCCAACGCATTGGCTCTTCGGTGACATTGTTTTGGACCACAGAGGCCAAGATATAAGAGATGGAGTCAAAAGTCGTGGCGGTAAAGATCACACACAGAATGGTAAATACCGCAATCACTAATGTGCCCATAGGCAGAGCGCTGAGCATTGAGAAGATCGCCTTGGTGGCACCTTGTGTATTAAGAATGCCTACGATATCCATTTCGCCAGAGAGCTGCAGTGACAGGCCGTAGTTACCGAGAATCATGAAGAAAAGGAAGCAACCTAGCGAACCAAAGAAGATCGAACCCGACACCATTTGTTTGATTGTTCTTCCGCGCGAGATACGTGCGACAAACAGACCCATGCTTGGCGCAAAGACGAGCCACCATGCCCAGTAGAAGATGGTCCAATCTTGTGGGAAGTGCGTATTCTCAAAGCTACCGTATCCACCAAAAGGTTCCGCCCAAGTTGCCATCACGAAGAAGTTAGACAGCATGCGACCGATAGAATCTAAGCCAGTCTCAAGCATAAAAATGGTCGGGCCCGCGATAAGGACAAAAGCCAGAAGCCCCATTGCGCCCCAGAAATTGATATTGCTGAGTACCTTGATGCCTTTTTCCATACCTGCATATGAGGAGTAAGCAAAAATGGCGGTACAAACTAACAACACCGCTACCTGACTTAAGGTAGATTGCGGGATGCCAAACAGAAAGTTTAACCCTTCGCCAATGAGGGGAGCGGCTAAACCCAATGTTGTTGCTGCTCCACCTAGTAGACCGAAGATAAACAAAACGTCGACGATTTTACCAGCCGCTCCTTTGGTGCGTTCCTCTCCCAGCACAGGCATTAAAGCACTAGACACCTTAAGCACAGGCTGCTTTCGTACATAGAAGAAGTAAGCGATAGGGAGTGCGGGAATGAGGTAGATCGCCCAAGCTATCGGGCCCCAGTGGAAAATCCCGTAAGTGGCTGCCCATCGAACCGCTTCTTCACTGCCTGGCTCTAGTTGAAAAGGAGGGGATTGAAAGTAGTAGGCCCACTCGATACATCCCCAGTAAAGAATACTCGCGCCAATCCCACCGCAAAACAGCATTGCCGCCCAAGACGAAGTGGCAAACTCGGGTTTTTCATCAGGATCACCAAGCTTGATTTGACCCATATCGCTGAACACGACATAAATCATAAAGAAGAAAGCACCAAGGCCAAGAGCAAGGTAGAGGAAACCGAGTTTATCGGTCATAAAGCTTTTAGCAATTGCTATCCAATCTGCCCCTTGTTGGGGAAACAGAATCAAAGGGAAAACAATGGCAACAAGCAGTGCGATAGCGCCAAAAAAGGTAGGCTTATCGATAAGTGAAAAGGTGTTTCGCACAGCGTAAAATCCATAATCTTGAAAGCCAAAATTATGGAATGCGTATGCTATCTACGACAAATGACATCCTTTGTCGTGAGGAGAAAAGGCGTCTATTGTCGAGGTGTTACTAGAAAACTATAAGATGGCTAAAAGAATGCCTCCGACTGTTGCCGCTGCGGAAAGATATTGCCCCGCCGAATATGAGCCATCTTGCTCTTCTTCAATTTTATCAGGGTGGTCAATACCTAATGCGCCGTGAGCGAAAGACTCGACTTTATCACCAACGGTTTTATCTCCTTCCTTGGGTACTTTACTCTCTTTTTCGATTTCTTGAAGCGCAGCCAATAGCGCTTTTCCTTCATCTGAAAGCGTGACTTTATTTTGTTCAACCTTAAGTGGGGCTTGACCCGCATTCGATTCGGGTGCCGTTGCTTGAGGCTTTACCTGCTGGGTTGGTGACAGCTTTGCCGCCTCCATTCCTACTGGTGTCATAATGCTCTCCTTACATCATCCTCAGACAATATATCGACCGCTTAGTTAAAAACTTGTGCAAATTATTTAAAATTTGAATTAAATATAACAAAGCATAAATCGTGCCTAATTTATAACTTTCAAGCTGTCCTTTCTCGTTTGATGGGACGTGATAGTAAGAAGAGCAATAATGGTGCCTATTTACACTCTAGTGTGTCATTTCGTTTAGACAGGTGTTTATAAGCCGCCATTCTATTTTCCATTTTTACATAACGAACAGGTGGCGCTAAGACCTCAAGTGGATAGTCTTGGCCTTCCATCTCGGTCCCTAAAGGCCAATCAGTTGGTGTGATGACGACGACATTAAGATTTGGATTGCGCTTAAGAATCGACGCTTTTGTGCCAAAGCCTTGCTCTGTATGGAATTTTCCTGCGATGTGGATGATTTGTTTATTTGGATGGTTTGCCAAGTAGTTAACGATGCTTTCCGCCATGGTTTCATCCCAAGTCACTTGAGCGGCAAATTGGCGTTCAGTTTGTTCTGGCTTGCCATGGTGCATAGAGGCCATGAACTTCTCTTTATAGGCGCTGTTAGACGTATCTATGGTTGCAGCCAATTGCTGTCGTTCGCTGGAAGTCAGCTTGTCTAGGTAGCCAACCCCTTGCCGCCCGATGCAGCGCACGATCGGCTTAGGTGCATTCGCTGCAATAACATCGAGCTGATGTGCTTTCGCAAACTCAACTAAAGGGCGGTAGTCACTTTCATAGTTTGGCCAAGCAGCGCCTTGTTTGATCAGTACCTGTTCACCAATCTCGCTTGCTAGATAAGAGTCAACAACGCTTTGTTTATCGCGTGAGAATTGCTCCATGGAAAGCGCAACGTCTTTGCTTTGATTGACGAGTTGCTTAAGCAGATCGACTTGGAAGCGGTGTACGCCTGCATGGGTGTGCCATTCACCAACAAGAATAACATCGGCAGTTTTCAGTGATTCTGGAAGCGAATCAATAGAAACGACTTGTTTTTCAGGGGTGTAGAGCTGGTAGTCGTAGTAGCTGCTAATTGATTGTTGCTTGGGAGAATGAAGGGAACTTGAACAAGCGGCAAGAGCAAAGCAGCTTAGAGAAGTGGCAATGAGCCTAAACATAAATGGCCTCCATTAGATTGTTCGGCAATAGTAATGGAGGCCAGAATAGAGTTCAATAAAAATGAGAATTATTATCTATTGGGGTGCTTTCTTACGATAAACGCGGATCATAAAATCAGCCTCACACTCAAAAAGTGTAGCTGACTTTAGCTTGTCGCGAAGAGCATCAGACGCTTTCCATGCAAATGGCGTCATCTGGAGCAGATCGTAACCATCACCATCGCCCAGCTGCATTACGTATGACAATTTCTCTTGCTGTTCTAACTCAAAACCGGCAATGATTTCAGCCTCTTCACTGTGAAGCCTAACATCAGGATAGATTTCGTCTCTGAGCTGGTAGAGGTGGCGTCCTGCGGGAGTCACAGTGACAACAATGCCCGAGTCAGCAACCACGCGAGACAGCTCTTCAGCTTTGCATGGCGCGTAGATACGTAGTACCGCATCTAGGCTGCCGTTTTCAAACGGTAGTCGATGGCTTGAAGCAACCGAAAAGTGACAGTTCGAGTAGCGCTTAGCGGCGTAGCGAATCGCAACTTTAGAGATATCTAATCCGTAGGTCTTAGACTGCGCATATTGGTTTGTTAGATGGGAGGCCACTTCTGTCGTGTAGTAACCTTCACCGCAACCAATATCAAGAAGCCGATGCTGTGATCCCGAAAGGATCTCAGCACACAATTGAGCCACACGCTCTTTGAGTGGGCGATAGTGATCTTTTTCGAGAAAGCGACGACGCGCCTGCATCATTTCTTTATTATCGCCGGGATCTTTAGAACGCTTGTGCTGAACAGGCATCAGATTGATATAACCTTCCTTCGCTAGGTCAAAGGCGTGATTGTTCTGACAACGATATGTGCGCTCTGAAAGCGTAAGGTTCTCGTGACATAAAGGGCAGGTGTAAGACATAACAGGCTCTGGTGAAAACTAACAAGGCGGAGTTTATCAGGAAGCGTAAAGTCAAACTAGCAAGCAGAGTGCTGACTCAACAAAAAAGCAGCGCCGCGGCGCTGCTTATGATTGCAAAAGCTAGAAACTTAGTGGAAGAAGTCCACTTGTTGTTTCAATGACGCAGCTTGCTTAATTAAATGATCAGCACTTTGCGTCGTTTTAGCGCTTGTCTCACGACTCTCTCGGTTCAACTCACTAATAGAATTTGCGTTAGAGGCAATTTCTTGAGAGACATTCGCTTGCTCTTCGGAAGTCGCGGCAATGGTATCCGCCTGACCCGCAATTGACTGAACTTGAGAGGCGATCGTTTCAAGAGCGATGCCCGCTTCTTGTGCCTTGTCCAACACCTGATTGGCATTGACTTGGCTCTTGTTCATCATATCCACCGCATTACTGGTTGAGCCTTTAAGCTTATCAATGATAGACACCACGTCTTTTACTGAAGTCTGAGTCCTGTGGGCTAGAGTTCGCACTTCATCAGCAACGACGGCAAACCCACGGCCTTGCTCGCCTGCACGCGCCGCTTCGATTGCCGCATTAAGCGCCAGTAGGTTAGTTTGCTCGGCGATCTCATCGATCATTTTTGTCACGGTTTGAATCGCTTCGCTGTCAAGGTTGACCTGCTCAATCGCCTTCGCAGAGTTGTCTAACTGGTCGTTGAGCTGGGCGACATCGATACAGACAGTTTCAACAACATCGAGCCCTGATTGACTGTCTTGATTGGTTAAGCGAACATTTTCGGCAATCGCTTCCACCTGCTGAGCAACCGCTTGTGCAGAAGAGGCCATTTCTTCGATGGCAGTGGCAACTTGTTCTACTTGCTGTTGCTGAATATCAGATTGGCTTAAATTACGCGCGGCGTCGCTAGACACGCTTTGTGATGCAGCCTGCACAGAGTCACTGGTCGAACGGATTTCACCCACTAAGGTGTTTAGCTGGGTAGCCATATTCGCAACCCCATTGCTGAGGTTAATAATCTCGTTGTTTGACTTTTTCCCCGTAGAAGGGATATCTAGGCTAACTTCTCCTTTTGCCAGTCTCGTCATGTAGCCATTTAATACGGTCAGTGGCTTTAGATTACGATTTAGGAAAACGGTAAGGATGATGAACGTAGCAATCGCGACAATAGTAGCAATGGTAATAATGAGCTTAAGCAGTGTGTCACTTCCTTTGGTCACCTCCTTGATGAAGGTGCCACCGAGTAGCTTCCAGTTCCAACCAGGGACTTCGGTATAAACAAGATACTTTTCCCCAACCGTACCTTGATATTCATAAGGGTAGCGAATCAAGCCACTTTTTTGCTCAAAGATCTGGTGAAACGGTTTATTGCCGTTGTAGTCAGATACCTCAATAATTGACGGGGCACTCTCATCATGGACAGGATGCAGTAAGTATTTACCAAGGTTATCTTCTCGGTTGTCGACCACAATAGTGTATCCCGTCTCTCCCCATTTGATGGACTCCAAAGACTTATAGAGCGCTTGTGTTGCTTGCTCGACAGGTAGCCCAATGAAAGAGAGACCGTTCACTTGTCCAGAGGCATTTTTGATCGGAGCGTAGTAGGTGATATAGCTTTCACCAAACAGTTTGACCTGCGCGTAGTAGGGCTGGCCATTCATCAATTGGTTATAGCCAGGATGGTCTTTACCTAGAGTTGAACCGACAACGCGTTGTCCAGAAGGATTTTTTAAAGAAGTCGCAACGCGAATGAAATCACCGTTCAAGGGAGCAAAGATAGTGGCTACCGCTCCTGTGTCACGAGTAAAACTATCTACAAGCTTAGTGTCACCAATTAAGCTCTCGCCGTATTGGGTAATATTGGGGATCGACTTACCGTTAAAATCGACGCTGTAATCCTCGACATAGACACCGGCGAGATAGCCATTTCTAAAGGTAGATTCGAGCACTTTAGCTGTATGCAAATAGGCATCAAATTGACCTGCGATGGTCATCGCCATGGCTTCTACTTCTGACTGGTGTCCTTTCAGAGTAGTATCGAGCAGTACTTTGGAAGCGTTGCGGTAAACGAGTGTCGCTGTACCCGCGAATGAAATTAGCAAACAAAGCAGTATGACCAGTTTCAACTGAAAACCGACGCTTTGGTTTTTGAGTTTTTCGAACATTTCTAGTTATCCTGTCTTTAATAGACTCTTGTTATCATTGAAAAATGAATCTTTCAGCAGCAAAAAATCAGGAATAATAATAGCGATTTATAAAATGTCTATAATTGATTCGTATTAATGATTTTAAAGATAACGGAGTCGAAGGTATAAAGGCTGCACGCCTAGAAGTAAAAGACCGGATGGAGCGAGAAGAAATTTCGGCAGAAAGGCAAAGCGCGAGTATCGCTACCCGCGACAATTCATCTACTTGGTGGAAATCTTAGTGATCAGTTGATGACTTTCATTGGGTTGCAGTGTTTTACCTTGCTCGATTGACGGTGCATGCAGGGTTGACTCGACACACAGGAAAGTCTTGTAACCGTCGTCCTGCATATCTGCCATTCCTTGAGCGCCTTCCGCCCATGGGTTCCACAGTACAGCGGAATTGTGACCTTGGTTTTCAACCAATACTGAGCGATTCAGTGCCGAGTCTTCAACAACAATCTGCTCTGACGGTTGAGTGTAAACGCGGTCAATGGTGTCAGTCAGTTGCAGTACATCTCCACCTTGACAGATTTCGCCGCCTTTCAGGCTATCAATGTACTCTGCGCCCATGCCAGTTGTTTTCGCTTGCTCAATATCACCGACGGTTAAGTAGGTGTGAAGCGCACCAGAGAATGTCCAAGGCTGGTCATCGGTATTAGTCACATCTAGGGTGACTTTAAGCTCATCGCTAATTTCAACCAGCAGATGAGCTTGGAATTGGTGAGGCCAGACTGCCAGTGTTGATTCGGATGGCAATAAACCAAGCTCAATAATTACCCCGTTTTCATTCTCACGGTGTTCAAGCAATGTCCATTCACTGTTGCGCGCAAAACCATGAGCAGGTGCAGCGATACGACCAAACCACGGCCAGCATACTGGAATACCACCGCGCAGGGCCGCTTTACCATCAAAGACAGCTTGCTTGCTCATCCAGATGAGGTCTTCTTGACCTTGGGGCTTAAATGAAAGGACATGTCCACCATGAAGGGCAATGCCCGCGCTGGCTTTATCATGTATGACGCGAACGACCTTCACTTGATCGATTTCTACGATTGTGACGTTATCAGAGAGAACAGTAAGGGCAGGGAGAGTGGTTAAATCCATGTTCTGTTTCCTAGTTCAATTAGAGACTCAAAATTCAGATACAAAAAAGGCGACTCGAAAGTCGCCTTTTACAAGATTCTGCGCTAAACGCTAATCTTTAAGTAATGATTACTTAGAGATGTGTGCGATCAGGTCTAGAACTTTGTTTGAGTAACCGATTTCGTTGTCGTACCAAGATACAACTTTAACGAAGTTATCAGTTAGAGCGATACCAGCTTTAGCATCGAATACTGAAGTTTGAACTTCACCGATGAAGTCTTGAGAAACAACTTGGTCTTCAGTGTAACCTAGAACACCTTTAAGAGCGCCTTCAGATGCTGCTTTCATAGCTGCACAGATAGCTTCGTAAGATGCACCGTTCTTAAGGTTAACAGTTAGGTCAACTACAGAAACGTTAGCAGTTGGTACGCGGAAAGCCATACCAGTTAGTTTGCCGTTTAGTTCTGGAAGAACAACGCCTACAGCTTTAGCAGCACCAGTTGAAGATGGGATGATGTTCTGAGAAGCACCACGACCACCGCGCCAGTCTTTAGCAGAAGGACCGTCTACAGTTTTTTGAGTTGCTGTAGTCGCGTGAACTGTAGTCATAAGACCAGATTCGATACCGAACTCGTCGTTAAGAACTTTAGCGATAGGCGCTAGACAGTTAGTAGTACAAGAAGCGTTAGAAACGATGTCTTGACCAGCGTAAGTGTCTTGGTTAACGCCCATTACGAACATTGGAGTAGCGTCTTTTGAAGGACCAGTTAGAACAACTTTCTTCGCGCCAGCAGTGATGTGCTTACGAGCAGTCTCGTCTGTTAGGAAAAGACCAGTAGCTTCAGCTACAACGTCAACGTCGATAGCATCCCATTTTAGATCTTCTGGGTTACGCTCAGCAGTAACACGTACAGTCTTACCGTTAACGATTAGGTTACCACCTTCAACTTCAACAGTACCGTTGAAACGGCCGTGAGTTGAGTCATACTTAAGCATGTATGCCATGTACTCTACGTCGATAAGGTCGTTAATACCTACAACTTCGATGTCG